>BNJU01002493.1_pt1 | contig 159909 bp, 256 predicted proteins | sample 8539281 | NCBI WGS metagenome assembly BNJU01 (sample SAMD00202456, study PRJDB9452) | human saliva metagenome | isolation source: human saliva | place: Japan | reverse complement strand
GGCCCATCCTCATATCCCTGCTATTCCTGGTGCTGGTGATGCCACTGGAAGGTTTGATCAGTAATTGTTGTGTCATTGGTGGCGTACCGTTCGTCCATTCAGTGGCAGTCAGTTCAATGGTGGTTTAAAACACAGTTGTTGATGGAATCTACGCTCTTGGAGATGTCACAGGTGAAAAAGAACTAACTCCTGTCGCTATTAAGGCTGGCCGAACTTTTATCTGAACGACTCTTCAATGGAAAAACCAATGCCAAAATGGACTACACTACTATTCCAACTGTAGTTTTCTCACACCCTGCTATTGGAACTGTTGGTCTGACCGAGGAAGAAGCTATTAAGCAGTATGGCCAAGAAAATATCAAAGTTTATACTTCAAAAATTCGCCTCTATATTCTGCAGTTACTAGTCATCGCCAAGAGGCTCGTTTTAAACTCGTTACAGCTGGGTGCAGACGAAAAGGTAGTTGGCCTTCATGGAATCGGCTACGGAGTTGATGAAATGATTCAAGGTTTCGCGGTCGCCATCAAAATGGGAGCTACAAAAGCAGACTTTGATGCTACTGTCGCCATCCATCCTACAGGTTCAGAAGAATTTGTTACTATATGTTAATCAATTAAAAGAGACCATTTAGGTCTTTTTATTAATTTCAAATCGGCCGTCACAACATCCGTTAACCTTTATTAAATTATGGTTGACTTTAAATTTTAGCTTTGTATAATAGTTACTATAAAAAGAAAAGAGGTTAACTATTTTGAAAAAGCACATATCTATGCCATTCCTGCTATAGGAGCCGCGCTTATTGCAGTATTAGCGCAGATTAGTATTCCCATTGGAGCAGTTCCTTTCACACTGCAAAAACTTTGCTATTGGACTAATAGCTACTGTTTTTAGACCCTAGAGTAGCTACTCTCTGTTGCTCTCATCTCCTCTGGAGCTATTGGCCCACCTGTTTTTCGCTGGAGGTGGGGCAGGTTTTCACATTCTTATAGGTCCAAGTGCTGGCTATCTATGGTTTGATTTGCTATACGCTGCTATTACTTCCTACCTGATACATAGCAAAAGTAGCATGATTCGAATTTTCCTTGCTAATCTTCTGGGTGACTCCCTTGTTTTTTGTCGGAGGTATCCTTGGACCCACTTCCTTGCTAGTATGCCTTTTTGATAAAGCACTGCTGTCGGAGTCGTTCCCTTTTATCATACCAGATCTAGCAAAAATTACTGCCATCAGCTCATTGGAAAAAGCACTCTAAAACGATTAACAAAAGATAAGAGTTTTACGTTCAATCATTCTTAGAAAAAGTTATTGATTCATTATTATTTAAAATCAAAAAGAGAGAACAATTGTCTCTGTTTTAAACTATTCAATTCAGCATTCTATCAGTTAGAAAAAGCGATGATTGTTTAGTTTTCTCTCTCTTCTCTTGCGAGACAAAGCATATCCAGCTGTTGCCAATCCAGAAATCGCTGCAAGTGATAGGAATGGAAGATCCTCTGTACCAGTATTTGGTAATTCTTTTTGAGGCTCATTATCTCTAAACTTGTTGATTGGGATAATCTTGTCTTCGATTGGTTGTGGTTTTGGAGCTGGCTGTGGCTGTGGTTGTGGAGCTGGTTGTGGTTGTGGTTTTTGGATCCGGTTGTGGTTGTGGTTTTTGGATCCGGCTGTGGTTGTGGTTGTGGATCCGGTTGTGGTTGTGGTTGTGGATCCGGCTGTGGTTGTGGTTTTGGATCCGGTTGTGGTTGTGGTTTTGGAGCTGGTTGTGGTTGTGGTTTTGGATCCGGTTGTGGTTGTGGTTTTGGAGCTGGTTGTGGTTGTGGTTTTGATCCTCTTTCTTAGGACATCCACAATCACGGATAAAGATACGATTTGTTTCTTTACCATCACCATCTTTGATGATAATCCAGTATCCAGATTGACCTTCCTTGTTCTTACCAGGTTCAGTAGTAATACTTGGTGTCTTACCATCCTTACCATCGCGAACGAAGGTACGGCTAGTGATGTTTCCATCACCATCTTCAGTGATTACCCAAACACCAGTATTTCCTTCTTTATCTTTACCAGGTTCAGTACGAACTTTTGGTGTTTTACCATCAATCACCATCACGGATAAAGTTACGGCTAGTGATGTTACCTTCAGAATCACGTACAATTACCCAAACACCCGTATTTCCTTCTTTGTCTTTACCAGGTTCAGTAGTAACAGTTGGTGTCTTACCGTCCTTACCATCTTTTCACTGTCTTTACCATCCTTAACGAATGTACGACCAGTTTCTTTGCCATCACCATCATGTGTAATTACCCAAGTACCAGTATTACCATCTTTGTCTTTGCCTGTCTCAGTTGTTACACGTGGAGTCTTACCATCCTTGATAATAGTTTGAACCTTCTGACCGTCAACGTTAATAACAGTTACAGTATGAGTTCCATCTTCGTTATCTTTAACAGTAATGCTTGGTGACTTACCATCTTTACCATCTTTGATGATTGTTTGAGTCTTAGTTCCATCTGGATTTTCAACAGTGATCGTATGTGTACCGTCACCATTTTTCAGTAACGTAACCTTCGCAGATTTACCATCTACTCCGTCTTTACCATCTTTACCATCTACTCCGTCTTTACCATCCTTAACGAATGTACGGCCTGTTTCATTTCCTTCTGGATCACGAGTAATTACCCAAGTACCATCGTTACCGTCAGTGTCTTTACCACGTTCAGTAGAAACTCGAGGTGATTTACCATCTCTAATAATTGTTTCTGTTGTTTGACCATCGACATTGACAACTTTAACGGTGTGTGTACCATCTTCGTTATCTTTAACAGTTACGACGGTGACTTACCATCTTTACCATCTTTGATGATAGTTTCAGTCTTAGTTCCGTCTGGATTTTCAACAGTGATTTTATGTGTACCATCTTCGTTATCTTTAACGGTTACAACTGGTGATTTACCATCTTTACCGTCAATACCATCTCTAACGAATGTACGACCTGTTTCAGTTCCAGCAGGATCATGTGTGATTACCCATGTACCAGTACGTCCTTCAGCGTCTTCACCACGTTCAGTTGTTACTGATGGGTTCTTACCGTCTTTAACGATAGTTTCACTTGTTTGACCATCTGGGTTCACAACTTTAACTGTATGAGTGCCGTCACCATTGTCTTTAACAGTTACGCTTGGTGATTTACCATTTTCACCGTTTTTTCAATGGTTTGAGTAGTTACACCATTTTGGATCGGTGATAGTGATTGTGTGTGTACCGTCACCATTATCTTTAACTGATGCTTCAGGTGACTTACCATCTTTACCATCTTTAACGAATGTACGACCTGTTTCAGTTCCAGTGATCATGTGATTACCCATGTACCTGTGTTACCTTCAGCATCTACACCACGTTCAGTTGTGACTGATGGGTTCTACCGTCTTTGATGATTGTTTCTGTTGTTTCACCATCTGGGTTTACAACTTTAACTGTGTGAGTACCGTCACCATTATCTTTAACGGTTACAGTTGGTGTCTTACCATCTTTACCATTCTTGATAACTGTCTCAGTTGTTGTTCCATCTGGGTTCTCAACTTTAACTGTGTGAGTACCGTCTTCGTTATCTTTAACAGTTACGACTGGTGATTTACCGTCTTTTCCGTCCTTACCATCTTTACCATCTTTAACGAATGTACGACCTGTTTCAGTTCCAGCAGGATCATGTGTGATTACCCATGTACCTGTGTTACCTTCTGAGTCTTCACCACGTTCAGTTGTTACTGATGGGTTCTTACCGTCTTTGATGATTGTTTCAGTTGTTTCGCCATCTGGGTTTACAACTTTAACTGTGTGAGTACCGTCACCGTTATCTTTAACAGTTACAGTTGGTGTCTTACCATCTTTACCATTCTTGATAACTGTCTCAGTTGTTGTTCCATCTGGGTTCACAACTTTAACTGTATGGGTACCATCTTCGTTATCTTTAACGGTTACAACTGGTGATTTACCATCTTTACCGTCTTTACCGTCTTTAACGAATGTACGAGCAGTTTCAGTACCAGCTGGATCATGTGTGATTACCCATGTACCTGTAGTTTACCTTCAGAGTCTTCACCACGTTCAGTTGTGACTGATGGGTTCTTACCGTCTTTGATGATGGTTTCTGTTGTTTCACCATCTGGGTTTACAACTTTAACTGTGTGAGTACCGTCACCATTATCTTTAACAGTTACAGTTGGTGTCTTACCATCTTTACCATTCTTGATAACTGTCTCAGTTGTTGTTCCATCTGGGTTCACAACTTTAACTGTGTGGGTACCATCTTCGTTATCTTTAACGGTTACAACTGGTGATTTACCATCTTTACCGTCAACACCATCTCTACCGTCTTTACCATCTTTAACAAATGTACGAGCAGTTTCAGTTCCAGCAGGATCATGTGTGATTACCCATGTACCTGTGTTACCTTCTGCATCTACACCACGTTCTGTTGTTACTGATGGGTTCTTACCGTCTTTGATGATGGTTTCTGTTGTTTCACCATCTGGGTTCACAACTTTAACTGTGTGAGTGCCATCACCGTTATCTTTTCAACGCTTACTGTAGGTGTCTTACCATCTACTCCGTTCTTGATAACTGTTTCTGTTGTTGTTCCATCTGGGTTCACAACTTTAACTGTGTGAGTGCCGTCTTCGTTATCTTTTAACAGTTACGACTGGTGATTTACCATCTTTACCGTCTTTACCGTCAACACCATCTTTGATATCTACAACGTCGATCACTACATCTTTAGATACAGATTTACCATCAAGAGTTGCTGTAGCTTTAGCTGTATAGCTACCTACTGCAGTTGGAGTACCAGAGATTGTCTTAGTAGCAGCATCATATGTTACACCAGCAGGAAGGTTAGCTTCTTCAAGTGTAAGATCAGAACCTGGTGTGTGAGTTAATACGATATCAGTGATTGCTTTACCAAGTGGAACAAGCTGACGACCGCCTGAAACTGTAAGATCTAGATCTTTCTCAGCTTTTAGGATTTACTGTAAGAGTAAATGTGTCGTTTGCAAATTTACCACCCAATTTTTCAGGGTTAGTCGCTTGCATACGAATAGTAAAGGTACCAGCTTTTTGTAGGATTTCCAGAGAATGTCTTAGTTGTAGGATCGTAAGTCAATCCGTATTCAGAAATAACTTCATTGATATCTCTTCTTCTACAAGACCATATGGAGTCTTCATAGTAACTTTAGACACATCATTGTGAGTTACTACTGCAGGAGTGATAGCATCACCAACTGTTACAGTTTGCTCTTTATTAGAGATTGCGATTGAAACTGGTGAATCTGTAACAGTGAGCTTGAATGTACCAGTGGCATTAGTATTTCCTTTAATACCTTCATAACCATAAGTGTATTTAAGTGTGTACTCACCAACTTGGCTAGGTGTACCAGAGATTGTTCTAGTGTCTGGATCGTAAGTCAAACCTTCAGGAAGTTTTCCTTCGATATTGAGTTCCATCTTACGGAATCCTACTTCACCCTCTTCACCATAGACAGAACCTTCTGTTGGTTTGATGACAAAGTTTGTAATAGGATTAAGTACTTGAACTGTCTGCTCACCACTATTTACTTCTACTGGTTTTGGCTTAACAGTAATCTTAATTTTACCTTGAGCAGATTCACTACCGCGAGTTAGAGTGTAAGTACCTTCAAGCACTCCTACTACATTACTTTTACCAGAGAAAGTTTCAGTTTTATAATCATAGGTAATGCCATTATTTGGATCAGTGAAATCTACGTTTGATACTTCTGAAGATTTACCGTGTTCAATCTTAAACGGTTCAAGTTTATCTCCAACAGTTACTTCAGCTTCATAGTCTGGTGCTGACAATTCTCCAGGTAGGACAGTCAAGTTCACATATTTTTGAACTACTTGCCCATCTTTTTCAGCGGTAACCTTAATATTGTAAACCCCTTCGATGAGACCTTTACCTGCGATTGTCTTAGTAGACTTGGTGAAGCGTGTGCCTTTAGGTAGGGCTTTTGTATCAACTGTCAGTGTTGCACCTTCAGTGTGGGTAATCACCATATCCTTGAAGTTTTGACCTTCTTTGATGGTTTGCTCATGGTTGGTAATATCAAGATCGAGTCCAACACCATCACGTGGTCTAACTTCAAAGGTAAAGTCTGTAAATGTTGTAGAAATACCACCATCCGCATTGTAGTAGTCAACTTCCACACGTGCTTTTTGGTTTTCAGTAGTCTTCAGTACACCATATCCTTCAAGAGTATTAGTGATAGTGTCTCCTTTGACTGTCGCATACTTATCTTTACTTTCCGTAATGACACGGATATCAGCAATTCTTGATCCACCCTCTAGAGTAACAGGAACTCCTGGGAAGCGCTCTTGTTCTTTCCAAATTTGGTGATCAATTGGTGCGATTACGTCAGTAACTTTCAAATTGAAGATACGGTTTGGTGCATTATCGCCAAAGTGTCCGTCGATAGCGCGTACTTCAAAGTTATACTTACCAGGTAACAGTTTGACTCAGCTTTTTTTCTTAATGGTTTGAGTTGCTTCATCATACTCTGTACCATCTGGGAATCGAACTGGTTTAATCTTAGCATTAACCTTGTTTAACTCAATCTTACCAATAGTTTGCTCTGCATCTGAACGAGGAACTGATACAATCCCCTCCTTATTAAGTACAGCCGTGTCGCTTATTAGGAGTAAACTTAATGTCCGCATTGGTTTAATGCAAAGGATTGATACCATTATTTTCAACTTTTGAACGTTCCTCTGTGGTTACGTGAACATTGAAAAATTCTTTCTTGACCAAGGGCATCAATAGTTTTAAATTTAATATCAAATTGACCTTGTTTATCAGGTAATTTCGTGAAACGGATACGGTATGGAGTACTATAATCATCATGAAGTTGCCATCCATATCCATCTGAAATATGCCCTTAGTATCATATGGTTTATATTTGAATAATTCATATTCTACTCTGGAGTACTATCCAAACGCTCTAATTTTCTCAAGTCAATCGGTTTAGAAAAATCTTTAACCATTGGAGAATCTTTTGTACGAAAGACCAAGTTCAACAGTATACTGAGGAGTTTGTGGAGTGGCATCTGCAACAGTACCCAGTTTATCACCAGATGGTTCCATTCGATACCCAAATGGAGTAGTTGGTAAGATTACATCATACTCACCTTCTTGATCTGCAGTTGGATCTTGTCTTCGTCCATTTGGATCAAGCTGCCCTGAGTTTAGTTTTATGTCTGAAGAATTACCAGTATGTGGGCTGCTACCAAGGGCATATGAATTTGGAGTTTCGAATGTAAGTAACATGGTAGCTTTAAGGCTTGGATCTTTTTTCGATACTAGACCAATCTCATAAGTTCCATCTTTAATGCTATTATCTAGAAGAACATCACCAGTAACATACTCACCCACCTTATCATAAGTTAAGCCTAGTTTTTTCGCATCCTCTGTCAGTTCAACCTCATCAGATGTAATACGAGTCAACCCCATCTTGTACTTGATATTAGTTACTGCACCATTCTTACGAAGATTTGTAAAGCCACTGTAGTTTTCAATGGTCATATAAGGTTTATCGTTAACATCTTTAACTGTCAAGTCAGAAGAATATACTTTACTTGGCTCTGAATCTTTGTAGAAACCAATATTATAAGTTTTGCCTGCTACCATTGCAGGGTTAGTTCCTTGTAGATTTGCTACAAGGGATATAGTATAAGTATTTGTGTCATAATTTTTATTAGCTGAAATACTAAATCCTAAAGCCTTAGCATCATCTGTTAACGAAAGTCCTCTAATGCCATCAAATTCCTTATTCATCAGCTGTGATAGAATAAATAGAAGAATCAACCTTGTATTCAACCCTTTCTGAATTATCAGAGCCAGCAAGATATACACTCTTTGGTCCTACTAAACCACCATTTGCAGCCACTGCGGTCGTAAGCATGTATGAAAACAAAAACCTATGAGTGACCTGAACGTTTTCATTTCTGTGTAAACAGACTCGATGGCAGATTGGAGGCGTCCAATGCTAAGTTCAAGATCGGCTTTCGTTAGTTGATCTTTTTCAGAAAGCTGTTGAGCTGCTGCCAACTCAGTTTTTGAAGCTTGAAGAGCATTCGCAAGAACTTTCTTAGCATCGCTATCAGTAAGTTTCATCTTGTTTTTCAGCTTCTTGGTTCACAGCTTTTTGCTTCAAGAATGCTGTTGTTTAATTGCTCTTTAGTGGTTGGAGAACTGTCAACTGCAGAAGCTTAGCTTCAGCAACTTTTTCTTCTGCTGCTGGAACTTTTTCTCATCAAGTTTAAGTTCGGCTTTTCTTCTGCAACTGGTGCAGTAGATGGAGCTGTTGCTACAACAGGCTCTTTAGATTTTTCAACAGTTGTTTCTGTAGTTGTTGTTTCAGCTGTTGTTTCAGTTGTTGTTTCTGCAACTGGTTCTTTTTCTGTTGATGGTGCTGCAAGAGCAGGAGCATGGTATGGTTCTGGAATAGTGATTTCTTCAGAAATAGTTTCCTTGACCGGCTCTTCTTCTATTGCCTTGAGTTGCCTCACCTTTAAATTCACTGGCGCTTACGTGTGGGCGTTAACCATCGACCCGACGAAGAACTGTCCTCAAGGACAGATGCCACACCTACACTAAACTTACGAATGGCAAAACGTTGATGTTTTTCAAATTTCATTATTATTTATCTCCTTTTTATTCATTATCTTGTTTCTCTTACCGATAAACAGAGCACTTGCTGCTGCCATTAGTGAGAGTCCAAGAGCTGATAATCCACCAGCTTCTGTACCAGTGTTTGGCAATTGTTCTTTTCCAGATGAAGCCTTAGTTTCCACCGTTTGGCTGATGTATGTTGTTAGCTGTACTGGTTTAGATGGATCTACTGGTTTTAGATGGGTCAGCTGGTTTAGATGGAACAACTGGTTTGGTTGGGTCAGCTGCTGGCATGGATCTGCTGGCTTAGCTGGTTCTGCTGGCTTAGCTGGATCTCGCTGGTTTTGGCTGGATCCGCTGGTTTAGCTGGTTCTGCTGGTTTAGCTGGTTCCTGCTGGTTTAGCTGGTTCTTTTGTTCCTACTTCGATAACTTTATCAACTGCATCTACCTTAGTTGTTGAAACAACTTTGCGCTCTACTTCTTTGCCATCTACAAATACAACACGTTCAACTACAGTAAGGCTACCATCTTTTCCTTCTTGGACAACTTTTTCTGTCTGTACCTTTTGCAAGAGTTAGCGTTGTCACGACGAATTGTCTTAAATGCTACTGTATCTTTCTAGTTTCATACTTCTCGATAACTTTAGCATCAGGTTTAGATGGTACTACTGGAGTGTCACCTGGTTTGCTTGACACTTTTGTTCCTACTTCGATAATCTTATCGATTGCATCAACTTTGTTGGTTGAAACGACTTTGCGTTCTGTTTTTCACTCATCAACAAGAACGACATGTTCTACTGTTGTGATGCGACCATCTTTTCCTTCTTGGACAACTTTTTCTTTACCTTTTTCAAGGTCAGCATTGTCGCGACGGATAGTCTTGTATGAAAGAACTTCTACTTTTTGTTTCTTCTTTTTCGACAATCTTGGCTTCAGGTTTAGATGGTACTACTGGAGTGTCACCTGGTTTACTTGATACTTTTTGTTTCCAACTTCGATAATCTTATCAATTGCATCGACCTTAGTCATTGAAACTAGTTTACGTTCTGCTTCCTTACCATCAGCAAGAACGACATGTTCTACTGTTTGTGATGCGACCATCTTTTCCTTCTTGGACAACTTTTTCTGTGCCTTTTCAAGAGTAGGATTTTCTTGGCGGATTGTCTTATATGCAGTACTTCTACTTTAGTCTCATCTTTTTCGACAATCTTAACTTCAGGTTTTAGATGGTACTACTGGAGTGTCACCTGGTTTGCTTGACTCTTTTGTTCCAACTTCGATAATCTTATCAACCGCATCCACTTTGTTGGTTGAAACGACTTTACGTTCCACTTCCTTACCATCAACAAGAACGACACGCTCTACTGTTGTGACAATACCATCTTTACCTTCTTGGACAACTTTTTCTGTGCCTTTTTCAAGGTTAGCGTTATCGCGACGGATGGTCTTGTATGAAAAGGATTTCTACTTTAGTTTCGTTTTTCTCAACAATCTTAGTTTCTGGTTTAGATGGTACTACTGGAGTGTCACCTGGTTTGCTTGACTCTTTCGTTCCAACTTCGATAATCTTATCAACCGCATCAACTTTATTTGATACGACAACTTTACGTTCTTTTTCGACTCCATCTACTAAGACAACGTGTTCGATTATTGTAACAATTCCTTCTTTACCTTCTTGGACAACTTTCTCTGTGCCTTTTGCAAGGTTAGCATTGTCACGACGGATAGTCTTGTATGGAAGGATTTCTACTTTTAGTTTCATCCTTCTCAACAACCTTAGGGTTCTGGGTTTAGATGGGTCAGCTGGTTTAGATGGATCTACTGGCTTAGCTGGATCTCACTGGCAGCTGGATCTACTGGCTTAGCTGGATCTCACTGGCTTAGCTGGGTCAGCTGGTTTAGATGGTTCTACTGGAGCAGCAGGTGCTCGTTCCCTGCTTCAATGATTTTATCAACTGCATCAACCTTGTCTGTTGAAACGACTTTACGTTCTTTTTCAACTCCGTCAACAATGACGATTTTTACAACTGTTGTGATGCTTCCAGCTTTTCCTTCTTGGACAACTTTTTCTTTACCTTTTTCAAGGTCAGCGTTGTCACGACGGACAGTCTTGTATGGAACAACTTCTACTTTAGTTTCTTCTTTTTCGACTACCTTAGGGTTCTGGTTTAGATGGTTCTACTGGAGCGACAGGTGCTTTCGTTCCTACTTCAATGAGTTTTATCAACTGCATCAACCTTGTCTGTTGAAACGACTCTACGTTCTTTTTCAACTCCGTCAACAATGACAATTTTTACAACTGTTGTGATGCGACCAGCTTTCCCTTCTTGGACAACTTTTTCTTTACCTTTTTCAAGGTCAGCGTTGTCGACGGACAGTCTTATATGGAACAACTTCTACTTTAGTTTCTTCTTTTTCGACTACCTTAGGTTCTGGGTTTAGCTGGATCTTCTGGCTTAGTTTGGATCTTCTGGCTTAGCTGGATCTTCTGGTTTAGATGGTTCTACTGGAGCAGCAGGTTCTTTCGTTCCTACTTCAATAATTTCATCTACTGCATCAACTTTATTAGTCGAAACAACCTTACGTTCTGTCTCTTTACCATCAACAATAACTACGTGTTCTACTGTTGTGACGCTACCATCTTTACCTTTTTGAACAACGTTTTCTTTTACCTTTTTCAAGCTCAGCGTTGTCACGACGGACAGTCTTATATGGAACAACTTCTACTTTAGTTTCATCTTTTTCAACAACCGTAGGTTTTGGCTTCTCAGCTTCTTTTTCAACTAGAGAAGATTTAGCTGTCTCTACTGCTTTAATAGCTGCAGTTAGATCTGTCACCGTCTGGTCAACTTTTGGCTGATCTACACTTGTATCTACTTTAACTGCTTCAGCTTTAGCTGTTTCAGTAGATTAGGGGCTGTCAAAGCTTTTTGATATGCTGCAACACTATCTTCTGTTTTATTGCTTGTATCAGCTGGTTTAAGAGTTTCTAAAGCTTTAGTAATTGCTGCTTCAAGGAGGGCTTTTTTAACTTCAGGTTTTGGAGTTGGTGCTGGTGTGTCGTTTGACTCAGCAATTGCTACCTCAGTCAAAGGAAGTCGTGTGATAGATTTGTCATCATAAGTAATGATAGCATTTGTTTGATCATACGAAATAGATGGTGACAGTGGAGCAAGATTGAAAATGATCTTCTATTAATGAAGAAATCTTAGCTTGGTCATCAGAAGTCAAGCTAGCAAAAACTCTTCACTTTAATTTTTGAAGCTTCTGGAACTTTATCATCAAAAGTTCCATCTCCAGCTAGTTCCTTAGCTTGTGATTCGACCAAACCTTTAACTGCATCTTTAAGGCTTTTATGTGATTTGCTGAGTGCAGCTGTTGCATCAGTATAAGTAGTTCGGTAATTAACTACTATACATTTCTTTTAAAACGGTTATTTGTGCACGTTTTTGTTCTTGAGTTACAACGTTATAGTTAATATCCTTACGAATTTCAGGAGGAGGAGTTCTGCCATTTTCTTTTCGAAGGCTTTCAGATTTTCCTTGAATTTCTTCAGCCTTTTCAACTGCTTGTTCTGCAGCTGGAATAGAAGCTTCTGCAACTTTTTACAGTTTCTGTATATTTTTGGAAACTATCTTGAGTGTAGTCGTTAGGATTACGAACAACTTCTTTTTCTGACTTAATTTCAGCAATTTGTTCATTTACTTGATTGATTGCTGGAGTAGGGTTGTCAAAGAATTTCAACATTTCTTTTGACATTACCTTCGTTACCGAGAACTTCCTCTCCCATAACAGGTTTGCCGTCGTCAGCAGCAGCATGAACTGTTTGAGTTGTTAAACCAAAAATAGAGACTCCAACTACTACGAAGCAGCTCCAACTGAAAATTTTCACGAATTGAGAAATGATCTTTCTTCTCATTATTTGCCATTATAGACTCCTTCTAATTTAATTCCTTCATAATCTCTCTGATTACGCGTGTTCCTTTTTTAAAGACATCCAATAGTACTTCAAAATCATACGGTGTTACTTGAGTTACATAGCGAGCAAAGATACGGTTATCGACATCAAGAACTAGATAATAATACAGACCATGAGTACGATTGAGTTCATTAGTCCAAGTACCTCAGCGCGACTATTTTGATCATCTACTACGGTTAGATTATTAAAAATAATTTGTGCCGCACCAGATTCACTAGCATTTTCCAACCAAAAAGCAAAATCAACTAACTGGTCCTCTGTAACAGATAAACGCCCCTTGTAGATTGTACCGTCTTCACGTTCAACCTTTTGGAGTTGTATTCGCCGCTTTCTAAGTAAGTCTTGAAAAGCAGTATTGATGTTAGCCATACGCCTCCCTTTCTAGAATGAATCCATAGTAAATACAGGTGGTTCCTTCATATCAATTGCAACATTAGTATCTGGAGTCAAGTAGGCAACTTTAGACTTTTCATTTTTGAAGAGTATTTACTGAATTGGATCTTCATTAGTAAGAATACGTCCTACACCATCGATACGTTCATGACTCATTGTAAGAAGATCGTCAATAATATGACCAACATGATGAACACCACCTGTATCGATATTATCGATCATGTTGATTTGATTTTCGAGAAGTTGTTTAAGTTCATGTTTAATGTACTCAGTACGGTTCATGATATCTTGTTTAGTAGCTTCAAGATGCTCAAGTTCTTCTTCGATTTTTCGATACGATTGTTAACTTCATTAACAAGTTGTTCAGAATGAACTTCTGCCTCCAAACAATACCAATTGAAACACGTTTAGCTTCTACGATAGCCTCTGAAATCAATTGTTCTTTATTCTTACAGATCTTCAATAGTTTGAAGCAACTGTGAGTTACGAATTTCCAACTCACGAACTTGTGATTTAAATTCATTAATCACAGCATGTACTGATGAAGCGCGATATCCGAAAAATAGAGATAAGTTTTCTCATATAAAAACTCCTCCAAAAGATAAAAATTTATTGTTCGCTCAAACAAGACAGACCAGGACTCCGGTGACAGACTTCACCTATTCTTTTATTTAACGTACTTACTAAATAGTATTATATGTCTTTAATTTCATTTGTCAAACAATTTACCCTAAAAACCTTAATTTTTAACGTTTTTCACTTATCCACACGTTTTTCCACAAAGAGGTGTGTATAAAAGGTATTATTATTCATGAAATCAGACTTATTATAATAATTTTTCCACAAAAATCCGCTTTTTAAATTTGCTTAATTTTGATGTCCAAAAACCAAATTTTTAAAATTTTTAGTACCTAAGGTACATAAAATGTATTTACGGTCACAGTTAGTCTTTATTTTTATCTTTCTATTTTACTGTGATTTCATATAATCTTTTATAAACTTTTACCTTCAATATTTTTACAGAGATTTTTAAATTTTAAGTTTCCCAAATTATAAAACTCTTCTATTATATGTACATATATTTCGAATTTTTAAATTATAGCGAGAATATTCCCGCTCTTTACTTCCCTGATTTAAAGCATCTACCATCATTGAAATTCTTCGTTTGATAGTGTGATTCCCTTACCCATTTTCGTATGATCAGGACTCAACTACGATATCAAAACTTAGCTGGTGCACCATTAAAGCTAACACGATTGATCTCTTTTTGTCCACCCTTTTTCATTTTCAGATAGAGTCAAAGATGTTCTTCAATTTCAAATGTAAATTCTGCCATAATTTCTCCTTATTTTTGTCTTCAATTAGTTATTCGAAAAAAATATTGTAGATTTATTAAAATTTGTATATAATATATAATAATGGTAGGAAAGAAGGAGTCTCTCATGAAACTTTTTAATGAAACAAGTAGTTGAAAAGTCAAAAAGCTTCCTTGATGGACGTATGAACCCATCTCAAGCACATCAGGATCCATCATTGAGGCCATTCAAAAAGCCCTTCAGACTGCAGTCCATATTTTTTTCTAGAAACAGCTTTACTGGTGATATCATCAGTACGATACAGAGCGCTGGGCAACTGATTTATCAAAAATTTTACTAAAAACATGACTACGGATTATCCGGATTTCTGATATTCGGAGAATTAGCTTTGTTCCCACAACCGTTCAGACTGCTCAAAATCGATTTAAGAAAGAGTGAGATGCTTCAATCATCTCACTCTTTTATCAATTAGTGGATTTGCTCAAAAATGAAGGTGAACTGCGATATGGTCTCCATAACCACTTCTCTCCAAATCACGTTGCAAACGGTAAGAGATATAGTGCTCCGCAATCGTAATATAGCCAGCACCTAGCAAACGATGCTCTACCATTGATTGGATCATGCTGATGGTTGCGCGCTCTACCTTTAGCTTCTTCAAGGTCCAAAAACAACTTTCTTAGTGACTTGAGCTAAATTTTGACGCAGATCATCCGTCAAAACGTAAACTGTTTGAGCTGCTTTAAGGATAGCTTGATAAATTTTATCTGGATCAAAATCTGCGACTTGTCCATCACGTTTAATTACTTGCATATGATTCTCCTTTATTGGTTATTGTTTTTAATTTCTATTAGCATTTTTTCTGCTTCTGCTGTTAATTCATAATCTGCCAGCAAGTCTGGTCTACGTTGGTAGGTTTTCTTAAAGACTTTCATAGAGTCGCCATTGTCGAATCTTCTCATGGTGACCACTCATAAGTACATCTGGAACTACCATTCCACGATAATCATAAGGACGCGTGTATTGAGGATATTCTAGCAGTCCTGATGAAAAACTATCATCTTGATGACTAGATTCTTTACCAATCACCTCTGGTATCAAGCGAACTGTAGCATCAATCATGGTCATTGCTGCCAGTTCACCACCAGTCAAGACATAATCACCAGAAATCTCATCTGTCACCAAAGTTTTAATCCGTTCATCACTAGCCTCGTAGTGACCACAGATAAAGATAAAGCTCTCTTCCTGAGCCAAATCTTCAGCATGAAGCTGGTCAAACTGTTTTCAGCTGGGTCTAAGAGAATCACGCGGATTATTCTTTTCAATGGCATCAAAGGCATCAAGATCGGTTGCGCTCGAAGGGCATCCCTTGACCACCACCATAGGGTTCGTCATCGACATGGCGAGCTTTTTCTGCATATTCCGAAAATTATGGTACTGAATATCTCAAAAGTCCCTTTTCACGAGACTTTCCCAACGATGGGAATGTTCTAAAGGTGAAACATCATCTCTGGAAAGAGGGTTAAAATATCAATTTTTCATCGTCAAGCCCTTCTAAGATTTCAACTTCCACACGCTTGTTTGGAATATCAACCTTTAGAATAACTGGCGGAATATAAGGTAAGAGCAAGTCACGTTTGCCTTTTCGCTTGACCACCCAAACATCGTGAGCTCCTGGTTGAAGGATTTCCTTAATGGTGCCGATTAATGATCGTTTTTCCTTATACCTCTAATCCAATAATCTCATGGTAGTAAAACTCACCTTCATCAAGATCATTGAGATTAACTTCAGCAACCTTTAAACTATGTCCTTTATACTTTTCAATATCATTGATATGGTACATATCCTTGAACTTGATAATATCAAAGTTTTTGCTTACGGTGGCTAGCAATAACCACTGTTCGAACAACTGATCCCTTTTCATCAAACAAGGCCTAACTCTGCCCCTAGCGTTCTTCAGAAAAATCTGTCTGAGACAAGACCCGCATTTCACCTTGCAAGCCCTGTGTATTAACAATCTTTCCAACGTTAAAAGTAGTTCATTTAATCTCCTGTGTATCTTTCTCCCTTTATTTTATCATGTTGCAGGGATTTTCTACAAGTTGAATGGGTCCTATCTTACAAGGCTACTACTTCTTCATCACCCAACTATCTGATTAAACTCTTTAGGATGATCATTCATCGGTTGGTGTTTACTATCTAAAATCGTTACTTGTCGTGCATTGGGGATTTAGACACTGATACCATCGTGAATCATTTTTAGGTGTTTGGGAAAATCATTTTTCGCCTCTTACTAATAGCATGGGAGGATTTCCTTTATATCCTTCTATCTCATGGACTGCCAAGAAACCTGTGATTCCAAGGTTCAACATCTCGACCAGTTTCTATATATGGCAGTCTTGACTAATTCTCTTGTGATAGGGTTATCAGTACACATTTTTGAGTTTTTATCTGCAATCACCTTCCAAGGAATCGTTTTGTACATAAAGAGAACTATATTTGATTCGACCTCTTTCTTTATCTGATAGGTATCGGTGCTGTCTCCCAACTATCCACCATGACCAAAGGCTAGAACTCTTTCTGGATGGCGATGGGTGTACTCTTGAAGTGGTTTCCTCCCAAGACTGACCAACCAATATCACCTTATCCAGCTGGAAATGAGGACAAAATAGCATCTACATCTTGAACAGCGCCTTCCAAAGTCAGGAAGGCCAACTTTCATCAGGTGATTTCACTCTGCCCTCTAGCATTGACAAGTAGAGATCAAATCCTTCAAAGGCATCATACTGGTGGGCCCGTCTGGCTGACCACAAGCTCCATGATAAGAAATAATGTGGCCTTTACTTGCGTTTCAGGACGATGATAAACAACCAAATCACAATCTACGACTGCTATGGTGACGTTCCAACACCTCGGATTCTCTGTTATAAAAAGCAATAGCTTCAGCAATATCATTTTGAGCTTCATTTCTACACTCTCTCTTCTTTATCCTAATATCATTCTTTTTATCTATTTTATCATGCTATATTAAAATCATGGTTTTCAAGCCTAATTTCATTAAAAATTTTGAATTTTTCTGCATTATTTAGATAAAGAAAAAGACTGCTAAGCAATCTTTTACTTTTTCTCATCAGATTCATGCCTAAAATTCCAGCAATAATCATGGATGCACCAAGCAAGTGATAACTATAAATTGGCTCCTGCAGAATTACCGCTCCTGCTACAATGGTTAAAACAGTTCCTAGATTTCCAAAAACACTAACTGTTGATGCTCCTAGTCTAACAATCGCATAAATAGATAAAAGCCGCTGTTACGATTGAGGCTAGAATTCCTAAATGAGGATAGAAAAGATATAGCTAACATGGCCAAGGGTTCAAAAGTAGCCATTGGATTGCCACTAGAGATGTGAGAAAGAGACTTAAGCAATTAAAAACAATAAAAGTAAACTAGAATCCACAACTACAGTCAGATCAAAACCTTGTGGCACTCCTTGTACTTGCTAAGGATATTATTAATGGCATTTGAGAAAAGCAGATCAAGCATCAAGACATAGCCAAAGATAGCTGTCCCTGCTCAAAACTAGCTCCTTACTAAGAAAAAAATATAAACAACCCCTGCAACAGAAAGAAAAAGAAAAACTTTTTGAACTAAAGTAGTCTTTTCCTTTAAAAGATAGAGGCCAAAAGTGAGGGTAATGATGGGTACCAGGGCACAAAATCCCAGCTTCGAGATGATGAAATATACTGAAGAGCAAAGGATTGGAACATGAAAAAGAGGAGGGGATAAAAGAGGCTCATTGGTAGAATAGAAAGAATGTCCTCTTTTGAAAGTTTGACCTGAATCAACGCTTTGTTGCAACATAAATAGCACAATAGCTGCAGACTGTATAGCGATGGGCTAAGTTGGTTAGGGGACTAGCAAATCCCAGAGCAACCTTGGTAAATAGAAAAAGCAATAATAGTTGAAAAAGCTAAGGCAGCCAAATAGGCTTTTGTTTTTCGTTCTAAATTATAACTCCTTTGATGATATAATCTCTAGCCTAAGTGTTAGTCTTATTTAGATGAATAGTTACTATGGCTTTATGATGGATTCTTCTTTAAAAACCTTCTAAATCGTTCTCGTGCTTGTGCTTGATGGCAGCCTTCTTGTCTTTTTCAAAGATGGTTCTTGTCAAGTCAATGTCATTAGTGCTGCAATTGCAACTGTATAGTGTATGATATCAGCAAGTTCTCTAGCTAGCTCATCATTGGAGTCTTGGACTCCTGACTTGCGTCCCGACCGTCCATTTAAAACCTCGGCTACTTCTCCCACTTCCTCCACTAGCTTAATAAAGAGGCCTTCTTCTGTTCTAGACTCTTGGTAATGGTCTAGTAAATAGTCTTGTAATTGTCTAAACGTTAAATCTTTCATTCTCTTATCCTTACAAAAACACGAGACTTAAGTCCCGCTCTTTTTATTTTTCATCGATAACGATTCTTACTTTTTTGTCTTCAGTTGGGACAGAGTAGACAATCGTTCTTATCGCTGAGATAGTGCGACCTTTACGGCCAATCACGACCTACATCACTCTGGTTGAGGTTCAAATGGTACTCCAAAAATTCTGGTGTATCTTCGATCTTGATAGTTAAAAGCTTCTGGTTTGTGAAATCAAAAGGTTTCACAGTGCAATAATAAGATTTTTCAATCGTATCCATCTGTCAACCTACTTTAAACTTATTTTTGAGAATTTAGAATCGTGGAATCAATACGCCTTCTTTTTGGAAAGGATGTTGCGAACTGTATCTGAAGGTTGAGCTCCATCAGCCAACCATGCAAGAACACAGTCTTCTTTCAAAGTTACTTGGTTTTTCTTCAACAAGTGGGTTTGTAAGTTCAACTGTTTCGATGAAACGTCCGTCACGTGGTGAACGTGAGATCTGCAACGTTAATACGGTGAAAGGTTTTCTTAGAACCCATATCGAGGTCAAACGGTTTTTAACTGCCATTTTTAATATCTCTTTTTCTTTTATTATTTCGATGTGAAATAGCTGAGCTATTGCTTTTTGTGTTCTATTAAACAGATTTCTGAACAGTGTCAAGAAAAAACTTGACAGACATTAAAAATTTTTTAATTTTTCTTCGATATACTACCATCACCATTTACATTTGAAATCCTCTCCCTTTTAGGGTACAATGATAGAAATGATTTTTGAGAGGAATGCAATGAAAAAATTAGCTACACTACTACTCATTTCAACTTTTGCTCTCGGTGGATGTACAAGCATCCAACGTGCACTTCGTGGGGATGATTACGTTGATACAAAAATTGCCGAGGAAGAACGTTCAAAAGCTGCAAACAAAGCAGCTGAGGAACTAAAAGGATGCCTTAACAAACGAAAACGCCATTTTTCCCACAATTATCGAAAGAGGTTGCTGAGGATGAGGCGGAAGTCGTTCTCCATACGAGTCAAGGAAATATCCGTATCAAGCTCTTTCCTAAGTTGGCTCCACTGGCAGTTGAGAACTTCCTCACTCATGCAAAAGAAGGCTATTATAACGGCGTTACCTTCCACCGTGTAATTGATGGATTCATGATCCAAACTGGTGACCCAAAAGGGGATGGTACTGGCGGCCAATCCATCTGGCATGACAAGGATAAAACAAAGGATGCAGGGAACTGGTTTCAAAATGAAAATCTCCCTTATCTGTATAATATCCGTGGTTCCCTAGCCATGGCCAATACAGAGCAGCAAATTCAACGGTAGCCAATTCTTCATCAACAAAAGTACAACAGACTATTCTGCTAAACTTCCTACAAGTAGCTATCCTAAAGAAAATTATCGAAGCCTACAAAGAAGGTGGAAATCCAACTCTTGATGGAAAACACCCAGTATTTGGTCAAGTAATCGATGGGATGGACGTTGTAGATAAAATTGCTCAAGGTTGAAAAAGACGAGAAAGACAAAGCCAACCACAGCCATTACGATTGATAGCATTGAAATTGTAAAGGATTTTTGATTTCAGTAAAATTAAAATATTGGAAATATAAAAGGAGATTAGAAAATGATTATTTTTTGGGGTTCTAAAGGTTATACAAAGGAATTGGGACATACTCAATCCAGCATCGAATGTGGACATTGCGGTAATATCGAACCATGGGAAATTGTGAGAGACTGGCCGTAAGTTCGCACTCTACTGGATTCACGCTCTTCCCATATGGAAAATCTTACTATGTTTCTTGTCCGATTTTGCCAATATGGTCGTGAGATGAAAAATCTGAAATTGAACAATATCAAATTATTAAAAAGATAGGTCATGAGACCTATCTATTAAGAATCAAATTATTGAAATCCCAAATCTGATCCATCCATCCTTCATAGAAGTCTGGTTCGTGGCAAACCATAAGGATAGAACCCTTATACTCTTTTAGAGCACGTTTGAGTTCGTCCTTGGCATCAACATCCAAGTGGTTAGTAGGCTCGTCTAGAACAAGGACATTGTTCTCACGATTCATCAAGAGACAGAAACGAACCTTGGCTTGTTCCCCACCTGATAAGACTTGAATTTGGCTTTCAATGTGCTTAGTCGTCAAGCCACAGCGAGCAAGAGCTGCACGGACTTCTGCTTGATAAGGGCTGGAAAAGCATTCCAGACTGCTTCCAGCGGTGTCTGGCGATTGCCACCTTCCACTTCTTGCTCAAAGTAGCCAAGTTCTAGATAATCACCACGTTCAACTTCCCCAGCAATTGGTGGGATAATGCCCAAAAGAGACTTCAAGAGGTTGTTTTACCGATACCATTAGACAATGATGGCAACCTTCTGATTGCGTTCAAAGGTAGATTTAAGGGGTTTTTGTAAGTGGGCGGTCGTAACCAATCTGCAAAGTCCTTGGCTTGGAAGATAAAGCGACCTGGTGTACGAGCTGGTTTTGAAATCAAAAGGACAGCTTTGGTTTCTCACTTTGAAACTCTATAATGTCCATCTTGTCCAATTTCTTCTGGCGAGACATGGCCATGTTACGAGTTGCGACACGTGCCTTATTACGGGCTACGAAATCCTTGAGGTCAGCAATTTCCTTCTGTTGACGTTCATAGGCTGCCTCTAGCTGCGATTTCTTCATGGCATAGACTTCTTGGAACTGATAGTAATCTCCAGAATAACGAGTCAACTGTTGATTTTCAACGTGATATACGATATTGATCACATCATTGAGGAATGGAATATCGTGCGAAATGAGGACAAAGGCATTCTCATAGTTCTGCAGATAACGCTTGAGCCAGTCAATATGCTCAGCATCCAAATAGTTGGTTGGCTCATCCAAAAAGCAAGATATCTGGCTTTTCAAGAAGAAGTTTGGCTAAAAGTACCTTGGTTCTTTGTCCACCTGACAAGGCTGTTACGTCTGTATCCATACCATAATCCATAACACCAAGAGCACGAGCAACTTCGTCAATCTTGGCATCCAAGGTATAGAAATCACGGCTTTCCAAACGGTCTTGAAGTTCGCCGACTTCTTCCATCAATGCCTCGATATCAGCTCCCTCTTCTGCCATTTCCATATAGAGTTCATTGATACGTGCTTCGGCTTTGAATAATTCGTCAAAGGCTGTACGCAAAAACATCACGCACAGTTTGACCTTCTTTGAGAACTGCATGCTGGTCAAGGTAGCCTGCTGTCACATATTTAGACCATTCCACCTTACCTTCATCAGGTAACATTTTTCCAGTTACGATGCTCATGAAGGTTGATTTTCCTTCACCGTTAGCACCGACTAGTCCGATATGTTCCCCTTGAGGAAGACGGAAGGACACGTCTTCAAAAATCTCACGGTCACCAAAACCGTGACTTAAATTTTTAACTTCTAAGATACTCATTTTAATTCCTTATCTTGTTTTTATGTAGTAGTTTATAGAGGACCCAGGCTAGGTAGCCACCTAAAGTATTTGTCCATAAATCATCAATCTCAAAGACCCGATTGAAATCAAAGAAAAAGTCTAAAACTAGCTGTGTGCACTCGATGCTTAAGCTCAATAAAAAGCTTAACAAAAATCACTCTCTTCGTTTTTCTTAATCTAGGATTGAGATAGAAGCTGGAAAATTAAAGGGAAGAAACAAGAGGACATTTAAAGCGTTTTGCAAAAAAATCCAAAACAGTTGTATAGGGCTGGTTACTTCTCCCAGGTTCCACAAAGAGTTAAAAGGCGTCAAAAGAAAAACCAGGCGTCCAATAGTTTGAATACCTGGAGTTTCCACTCCTGTAGGAAGTTGAGGCTGGGGAGTAAAACAAAAACAGACGATACAAAGACTGTATAACACGATTCCCAGGCTTAGTAATGTTTTTCGATTCATCTTATGGATTTACTTCTGCTACTGCTTTTTGGCGATCACGTTTCATGGTATTTGAACGCAATTGTCCGCATGCGGCATCGATATCTGTACCGTGTTCCTGACGAACAACACAGTTGACGCCTTTTTTCTTGAGCGTATCATAGAAGGCCATGACACGCTCTTTCGGACTACGACTGTATTGGTCGTGCTCACTGACCGGGTTATAAGGAATCAAGTTGACATATGACAATTTCTTAATGTTTTTCAGCAATTCTGCCAACTCAAGCGCTTGTTCAACTCCATCATTGACTTCATTAAGCATGATATACTCAAAAGTTACACGGCGGTTGGTTGTTTCGATGTAATACTCAATCGCTGCAAAGAGTTTTTCAATCGGAAAGGCACGGTTAATCTTCATAATGCTTGAACGCAGTTCATTGTTTGGAGCATGAAGAGAAACAGCAAGGTTGACCTGCACACCTTCATTGGCAAACTCACGAATCTTGTGAGCCAAGCCAGAAGTTGATACGGTGATATGACGAGCACCGATTGCCATTCCCTTATCATCATTGATAGTACGGATGAAGTTCAAGACATTATTGTAATTATCAAATGGTTCTCCAATACCCATAACAACGATATGGCTAACACGCTCATCTTGACCACGTTCGTCAAAATATTTTTGAACAAGCATAATTTGAGCTACAATTTCTCCGTTATTGAGGTCACGTTGCTTCTTAATCAAACCTGACGCACAGAAGGTACAACCAATATTGCATCCAACCTGAGTGGTTACACAAACTGACAAACCGTAGTGCTGGCGCATCAGCACCGTCTCAATCAACATACCATCTGGTAACTCAAAGAGGTACTTCACAGTACCATCGGCTGACTCTTGAACAATACGTTGTTTCAAAGGATTAACCACAAACTGCTCGTTGAGTTTGGCAATCAAATCCTTAGACAAGTTAGTCATTTCTTCAAATGTCTGAACACGTTTACGGTATAGCCACTCCCAAATCTGATCAGCTCGAAATTTCTTTTCTCCTTGCTCTAAGACTCCATTCTTGCATACCTTGGCGGGTTAAACTATAAATTGATGGTTTCATGTTATCTCCTTAGTATTCGCTCATTTCTGACGAATAACGAAATGACGCTCTTCCTTAGCTTCTTTTTGAGGTTTTTGCTCTTTTCGACGACGTCTATTTTTCTTTTCTGTATGATTTTTTTTCTTGTTTTGAGAAGGTTTCTTACCTCTTCGAGAGTCTTTTTCTTCCTCTTTTTGCGAATCTTCTGGTCGAAAGATGCTCGTTTTAGGGCGCCTGGTTTTCTAAAAACGAAATAGGCACAACCATAACTACAGTACTCAAGTAGATAATCCTGCAAACGACTGATTTTTTCTAAAGATTCTTCAGCTCGTTCATTTTTATAAAATCCACGTAAGCGCAACTGTTCATTACTCCAGTCACCTACTATATAATCATACTTGTTTAAAAACTTCGGAAAAACGTTGAGTAAAAAGCCGTTGCATCAAAAAGCATCCTTGCTATTTTTCAACCAAGATAAAAGAAAAATCTTCAGCTTCAACCTTAGTATCATTCAGATGAAATTCCGGACCAGAGGAATTTATTGTAATTGTATAATTCAGGTGCAATTTCTTTTACGCATAATCTTCCTTTTTCAACGATTTCTTAATACTCTATTTTACCATATTTTCGAGATATTTTTCCATTTGATAGAAAAAGAAAAATCTGACTATTTCAACATTCATTTCTAAAAGACGACTGTACTAAAAAAGAAAAACTAGGAAAACCCAGTTTTTAAATCTTATAGGTAAAGGAATTTGAAGATTGCTACCGCTGCAATCGCTGCAAGAATTGAGTGCAACTACTGGTACCCATGCATACCACCATTTTGAATCACCCTTATGTTGACCAAGGATTGATTTAGGAAGTACTGCGTGAAGAAGACGTGGTCCAAAGTCACGAGCTGGGTTCAAACCTGGTCCTAGAAGGTCCTCCAAGTGAAGTAACCAAAGCCATTACCAAGAAACCAAGTGCTAAGTGTGCAACAGCTGAAGAACCATTTGTTGATTGTGCAAAAATATTGTGGATAGCATTTTTAACATCTGATTCTGCGATTTTTGACCTGCTAATGTAGCTTGCTGAACTTGTTGTTGAACTGTAGATTCTGCGACAGCTTTAAGTTCCACACCAAAATGTAGTTTTGTCAAACCAAGAGCTGCAAAGAAAAGAACAAATGAACCGACGAACTCATTGATAAATCCGTTAACTGTTGCTGCATAGCGTGATTCTTTTGTACCATGGTCCAAACTTGAAATAGTTGAGAAAGATCCCAAAATGTTATTTGGGTTTTCAGTTTTGCAAGTAGTATGGACGGTGAGTTGCAACAACCAAGGCTTTGTCCGAAGATTGCTCCCAAAACTTGAGCAATGATGTAAAATGGTACTTGCCCCCATTCAAAGAGACCGCTAACTGCAAGTCCAAGAGTGAAGGCTGGGTTGATGTGGTTACCAGAAACGTTACCAAACATCAAAGCTGGGATCATAACCCCATACCGTAACCAACAGCGATAACGAGCCAGCCACTTTGGTGACCTTTCGTACCTTTAAGTTCAACGTTGGCAACTGCACCATTACCTAAGAATAATCAAGATGGCTGTTCCCAAAAATTCAGTGGCATATTTGATTGCCCATGTGAAAATCCATTTGATAGATTCTCCTTAATATTTTTTTAGACAATCCCTATTCTATCAATTTTTTTAAACCTTTTAGCAACAGATTTTCTAAAAGAAACCTATGGAAAACGCTTTTATTTAGGGCTTTAAAAAAAGACTTAACAAAGAGAGTTTGTTAAGTCCTGATTTCGATTATTCTTGACGCTGACCAAAGTCCTTAATCATCTGCTCCATTTCCTCACGACTTGGTGTCGTAAGCATATAGAGATAGTCTCCTTGCAATTCAGCAAAGGCTGCCGGCATAATTTTCTTTTACTTTGAAACTGCTGACCATATTTGAGCGAGCAAGTCTTCTTCTGAATAAACATAGTTAGCATTGGCGCGACGGGATGTTGCCAAGCAATACTGGGTTTTCAAACGGAGACTCTGGGAATGCTTCACCTGCAACGATAGCTGCATAACCCTTGTACAAATCCAAGGAATACGCATAGTTATAGACATCAATAGTGAAGCCACCCGCTGGACGGTTATTGTACTCAATGGCAATATAATCATCACCCTCACGGAAGAACTCGATATGGAAGAAACGTTCTTTCATACCAAATCCCTTGACAATAGCCTCACCATATTTACGCAATTTTGGATCCATATCTTTAAGAACATAATAAGAATTGTCCATCTTGTAAATCATAAGATCAAGGGGTGTATGTGCATAGTCAAAGGTAGTTGAAAAGACAATATTTCCATCTCTATCTACCAAACCATCGAAGGTACAGATTTCACTAGAGGTAACAAATTTTTCAAAGAAATAAATGGTTGAATGGTCCCATTCAGCCTTAAAGTGGTTTACATCATCTTCTGTTTCAAGTTTGAAGGTTGCAGCTGCCCCAACTCCATTGTCAGGTTTTGCAATCAGAAGTCCAATTTCTTTCACAGCTTTGTCAACATCTGCTTCTGTTTCAATGACAGTACCTGGCACAACTGGAACTCCAGCTTTTTTGAAGAGTTTTTTCATCTCAGACTTGAACTTGGTCTTCTTGAGATCTTCTGGTTTGGCACCAAAAACATTGAACTGTTCACGAAGGGCAGCATCTAACTCAAGCCAGTATTCATTGTGTGATTCAATGCGGTCAATTGGACCATGCTTATAGAAAAGAAAGGCAACTGCTCGTTTAACTTCATCGATATTTTCAAGATTATCAACTCGGAAGTACTCCGTCAAGCTATTGCGCAATGGTTCATCTAGTTGTTCGTAGGGTTCTTGCCCAATCCCTAGAACTGTGATTCCTTTATTGGCTAACTCAATACTAAATTGCTGAAAATTTTGTGGGTAATAGGGTGAAATTACAAGATAATTCATAAGCAACTCCTTTTATAGACTCATATGACCTAGGAAATAAGGCATTTGTTTGCGCCACCATTCCCAGTCATGGGCAACATCGTGCCCCCATTCTGCAAACCAGGCAGGAATTTGTTTTTGGTCAAAGGCTTCTTTTAGCTTGTAGTAAGAAGGTAGTCCATCATGCTCCCAAGCACCTAAGCCAGTACAAATCACAATCTCAGCCTGACGGTGACTTGATCAATAAACCAACCATCATTTTGATTCCAGATGTAGTCTACTGGTGAATTTTGATAGATAGCATCATCATTATAGTAGTCACCTACAAAAAAGCGTGCGTCATAGACACCACTAAGGGCGATAACCTTGGTAAAGACATCTGGATGCTGAAGGAAAAAGTTAAGTGCATGATAAGCTCCCATAGAGCAACCTGTTGTCATCATACCGTCAAACCAGCCTGTCTTGTGCTTGATAAAAGGAATAGCTTCTTCAATCACATATCGTTCATAGGCACGGTGCATCTCAGCTTGATCATGACTATTTTTCCAAGTCGCAAGCCAGCTCTCACTATCTACACTTGAAAGGGTAAAGAACTGCACGCGACCTTCTTCAATAAAGGATGCACAAGCATCAATCATTCCAAAATCATAGTATTCATTGTGGCTACCACCTGAAGAAGCAAAGACAACAACTGGGATGCCTCCATGTCCGTATCGATTGACATACATTTCACGGTTAAGATGACCACTCCAGTGGCTAAGATGTTCAATATGCATATCCTGTCTCCTTTATACTAATTACCAATTTTCTGCAAAAAAGCGTAGGCAAGCTGGAAGATTTTCTGCCCATGGAATTTCATGGTGGATAGCCCCAGCCTGAACCTTGAGTGAAAGATTTTCTAACTGTACTCCTCCTGCTATCAAATCATGATAATAGCGAAGAGAAGAGTCAATATAGGCCTGCTTAATATTACCAGCCATAAGGGTCTTATCCGTGTCATCTGCTTCTTCCGTACCAACATAGATAAAGACTCGTTGATCAGGTAATAGTTTTTTACGCTCCATATAGCGATCAAAAGCCTCTTGGTGAAGCCAATTAGCAGATGAAAAGACACCCAAGCAGCCAATCTGGTCTTGATACTCCAAGCCAATAAACTAGGGTAATATTGCCTCCCAGAGAAGAACCAACCATGCAGTGTGCTTGCGGTCAGACTTTGACGATAGTTTTCGTCAATAAAAGGCTTAACCACTTCCATGACAAACTCAGCATACTCGACACCTTTGCCACCGAATTGTTGACCAGGAATGTTGGACTCTTGGAATTTCCATGCTGCATACTCGTTCATTCGACCAAGACCATCATTGTCAATAGCCACCACAATCATACGGCTGATATCTGGATTACGTTTAATGGTAGGAATAATCTTCCATGAATGACCGACATAGGATTCTTTACTGTAAAAGACATTTTGACCATCATGGAAATAGACAACCGGATAAAGTTCGATCCGTGTCTTTCTCGTAGTTTTTCAGGGAGGAGAACACGTACACGGCGGTCCTTACCTGTGTAGGGAACCACTAGTTTATGCTCTCGCATTTTTCAAATAAAAATAGGATTGATTCATTGTCAGAAAACTCTCTATATTCAAAAATTTTATCTTATTATAGCACAAAAAAATAGAAAAAGTCGGTTTTTCGTCCAAATTTAGGATAAAAACTAACTTTTTCTTAGGAATTTCAGTTTCTTCACATTAAAGAAGATCTTCAATTAATTCATCGACAGCATCTTTCTCAGTTTGAGGGTAATTTCAGTAATCATAATTCCTGCTACTGCTCGCTCAACCAATCCTTCAACATCCATACGTGTTTCATACTGTTCAGCATTTTTAATCTTTGGATTTGTCTTCCGGACGATCAGGCGCAAAAATCGTGCAGCAGTCTTCAAAGGTTGGATAGAAATTTCAAAAGGTATCAATTTCCTGAGCAATATCTATGATTTCCAACTTATCCATAGTTACAACTGGTCGGATAATAGGTGTATTGGTTACGGCATTGATAGCCTGCATACTTTCTAGGGTTTGGCTTGCCACCTGACCAAGACTTTCACCATTGATGATGACCAAACCTTTTCTCACTTCACGGATACGGTCGGTAATCCTCATCATAAAGCGACGAGTCAGAGTCATGGTGAGCTTCTGGAGCCTTGGCTGAAATTTCTTCTTGGATCTCAGTGAAAGGCACTTCGATAAACTGGATATTCCACCGAACTTGAGTCAATTTACGGGTCAAATCCTGAGCTTTCTTGAGGGCACCTGGACTAGTATATGGTGGACTAGCAAAGTGGACAGCCTCGATATCTACACCACGTTTCAAAGCAAGATAACCTGCTACAGGAGAGTCAATCCCCCCTGACAACATGAGCATACCTTTCCCAGAAGTTCCAACTGGCAAACCACCAGCACCACAGATGGTCTCATAGGGAAAGATAAGCCGCCTCTTCACGAATCTCCACTTGCAGATTGATATCAGGGATTTTTCATCTGGGCTTAGTACATTTGGAATGGCATCAAAGACAGCACCACCAGAACTTGGTTGAGTTCACGACTATCCAGTTCAAAGTTGTGATCACTACGTTTGCTAGAGATCTTAAAGGTCATTCCTTCCTTATATATGTCCTGCATAATCTCTTGGACCTTAGTTTAAGAACTTCTACAGATTTTTCAACCTTATATACTGGAGAAAAGTTTTGAATCGAAAACCTGTTTGAGAGACTCAGCTACTGCTGCATAGTCTGCGCCATTGAGATAAGCATAGGGCACGGTCGCGATCAGCAGTTACCCTTTGACTTGAGGATAGATAGATAAAACATCTGAGATATTATTGCGTAGTTTATTGATGAAAACGCATACGGTTTTTACCTTTGGTTGAAAGTTCCCCGTAGCGAATCATAATTTCTGAATATTGCATGAATACTCCTATCTTACTTTTTCTAGTTTGATTGTAAAATTAATTTTAGTTTGGTCAAAAAGTTGTTCAACTTGACTCATGTCATTTTTCTAGGTCTAGACTGAGGCGGACTGCTGACTGAGCTGTAGCTTTTTCAACCCCCATAGCAATCAGAGTTCCAGCAGGTTTTCCAGCCTTGGACGAGCAAGCAGAGGTTGTGGAAATGAAAATATCATAGTCCTCAAATGCATGAACGATGACTTCACCACGGACACCCTTAATCCCAAAAGGTCAGAATATGAGGAACAAAGTCTTCCTCACCTGAGAAAACAAAAATATCTGGATAAGCAAGAAGGGCATGGCGGATGACTTCCTTCATCTGACTCGTTTTGTTAGAAAACAATTCCAATCTTTCCATAGCTAGACGCAGTGCCTTGGCTGTTGCTGCAATTCCTGCTACATTCTCAGTAGTTGGCGAACGATAATCACGCTCTTGGCCACCACCAGTTAATAAGGGCGTAATCTTCTTACCTGACTTGATATAGACAAAAGTAACACCACGAACTCCGTGGAATTTATGACCAGAGGTCGTAAAATCACTCAGTCAGTCAAATACTTTTCTGTCGGAATCTTAGCTAAAGCTTGAACAGCATCAACATGGAAGGAAATCGTTGGTTTATCTGCTAATAGTTCTGATATCAGCTTGAATAGGTTGAATTGAGCCAATTTCATTGTTAACAGCCAGGATAGAAATAAGTGTGGTATCAGGTCGTATTAGACTTTTTAATACCTCCAAATCCACAAAACCTTGCTCATCTACTGGTGCAAAATCTACCTCAAATCCTTGAGTCTGAAGCCAAAGAGCAGACTCCTTAACCGCTGGATGCTCAATTTCTGACACGATGATGTGTTTACCAAACTGAGCTTTTTCAAGCGACACCTTTAATCAGTTATCTCCTTCAGTACCACCAGGGTGAAAAGAATACTTCTTCGCTTTTCTTGCCAATCAAATCTGCAATCTGCTGTCGAGAAGCTTCTAAAATTCTGGTAGACTGATCCCCCAAACGATGAAGGCTAGATGGGTTACCAATAATTTTTGCAGACACCTGCATATAGGTTTCAAGTGCTTCTGGATACGCAGCTAGTCGTTGCCAGAATATCAAAAGTAAATCATGGGTTCTCACGCTTTCTAAAATCACTCCTTCTATTGTATCACAGAAACAGTTCAGGCAGACAAGAAAGGCCGTTCCAGCTTCATTTAGAAAGTAGTTTTTCGGTATAATGAAGCATAGTAAAGGAGAGATATTATGTCTAATTACCGTGAAGATCTAAACCTAAAAGTGACCATATCAGTTTACTGTCTTTCAAAAACCATCGCGACTATCGCTAGTATTTTTGAGGTTTGATTACTGCTAGTATTACTATCATGAATGCTTTGATAAAAATAAAAAGAAGCTCCATCTCAACGACCACTATCATCAAAAGAAGTCCAAAAAGTTCAGGAGAAAATATTAGCCTACCCAAAATCAAACAAGAAGACAGGAAGTAACCAGAAAGAGGCTCAAACCACGAAACCAAAGCAAATGCTATATGGTAATCTTCAAAAACTGAACAAAACAAACCTCATCTATCATCAGCCGTGGTACCAAAGTGAAGCTAGTAATAGACATCCTAAGCTAATAACTGATACACTTGAATAAGAATAAGAAAAACCAGAACTTTTGTTCCTGGTTTTTTATAATTTTGGTCTTATTTATTGCCGTTTCTATTGTGGTTCTTAGTCTCTTTTACCTTTTTTGATAAAAAGCTTTGCAGATACAAGTAAGCAAGACTACTACTAAGGCTAAACCAACTGAATATTTATTCCGCCTGTAGCTGGAAGTTGTTCTTTAACAGGTGTTGGTCTTGTAGTTTTCTTGTTCTGAGAGTTGATTGGCAACAGTTGGTGCTGGTTTTGCTCCTCTGATGGAGTTACAGATTCGGCTACAGTCTTATAGACAGTGCGTAAGCGATCAAGTCTGCTGTAGCAAATTCTACCTTACCATCACGAATCGTGTGAGCAGAAGTTCTTTTTCAATTCGGTGCTTGCGGTGATTGCATAAAGCTGCTTCTACTGGTGCTGATGCTGGCAATCTTACTAGGACCGCACCAGCTAGTTTCACATCTTGACCTTTTTCATCTTTAAGATGAAGATTATAAATGTCGTAAGTCTTACCAGCCAATTCCTTGTTAACTTCTGACTTGCTTTCTACTTGAACAGCAGTTCCAAGATCTTTACTTCTTCCGATAATCTCTACCTTACCAGTTTTATCCAATAAGGACTTCAACTTGTCTTCTGATGGTCTTTCTTGAGTATCCGGATTTGAAACAGATCCTGTATATTCTGGAACTTCAGTCTTAGTTGCTTCAGCAGCATTAACACCACTTACCCTGAACTCTGGTACTTCTACTACTGGAGCTGGCTCATCACCTGCTGTTCCAATAACTCCTGTGTATTTTGGTACTTCTACTACTGGAGCTGGCTCATCACCTGCTGTACCAATAACGCCTGTGTACTCTGGTACTTCTACTACTGGAGCTGGCTCGTCACCTGCTGTTCCGATAACGCCTGTGTATTCTGGTACTTCTACTACTGGAGCTGGCTCATCACCTGCTGTACCAATTGCTCCTGTGTATTCTGACACTTCTACTACTGGAGCTGGTTTCATCACCTGCTGTGCACGATAACGCCTGTGTATTCTGGTGCTTCTACTACTGGAGCTGGCTCATCACCTGCTGCATCCAATTGCCCTGTGCATTTGACACTTCTACTGGAGCTGCTCATCACCTGCTGTGCCGATAACACCTGTGATTCTGGTACTTCAAGCACTGGTGCTGGCTCCTCGCCTGCTGTACCGATAGCTCCTGTATATTCTGGAACTTCATTAACTGCTCCTTCAGCACCATTGACGCCACCTGTATACTCTGGTACTTCTACTACTGGAGCCGGTTCATCACCCTTGCTAGTTGGCAGGGCTGGCTCCTCCTTAAGTTCTTGGTAGAATGTAGTCATTTCGTAGAACTCTGGTTTGCCGCCTTCCCAAACAAGTTTGACATCCAATAATGGAGATTTATCTCTGACAGCAAATGTTTGGAAGCTTGAATCAATCTCCCAAGTTCTGTCCAATCATTACTTTTATTTTCTTTAAAGAGTACGAGCAAGTACGCGAGCTTTTACTCCTTGAGGAAGACTTGAAACAAGTCGGATATGGTTAGCATCTGTTGGTTCTGATAAGTGGTAGACAAGCTCACCTTTTTCTTTCTCAGCCTTATAACTTGTCAAGACTTTACCATCTACAAGGTTAGTGTAGAGTTTTGCTAGCTTTCACCGCTGTTTCCTTCTGGTTGGGTCATTGATTGGTTTTACGAATTCACCATCGTTGATTACCAACTCTGTGAGATCCTACAAAGCGAGCATCGTAGTCAGCAGTAAATAGAACACGGAGGTAGTTGGCTTTAACTGGACTTGTTAGTTCTCCTTCGATGTAACGATTTCCTGGCATCTTAGAATCATGTGTCCATCCATCTGTTGAAAGGTCATCACGAGTTTCGGTGGCAACGCAAATGCCAACAGAGTGACAGCAGCTGTCCAGAATCTTACCATCTTGACTAACTTGAATCTTTACCATCCACGGAGATGGTTTGTGAGTACCATCTTGGATGTAGGCTCCTAGTACTTCTTGATTTCACGTTCGCTACCAAGTTTAAGAGTGATGTGACCATCTTTACGAGCATGGTCTGAGAACTCCTACGAGTTGTTATAGACACCTGCGATCGAAACAATTGATCTAAGTTCTTGAGCTTACGAGACATCGTTGAGTATGCCATAGTGAGGTTGATGCCGTGAAGTTTGAATCAGAAGGTGTAGTTGCCTGTGTACTTCTTTTTGTTTTGAACAAGAAGAGATGTTGCTGTTGCGCTTGCTCTTGATCAGTTTATTGACCAAAGCGAACATAACGCACTAATGACTTGTCGGTCAATTGATCAGCTGGATACCATTTCTTGCGCGCATTTTGCAGAGTACTCAAGTTGAGAGTAGTTTTCCGATACCGGTAAGCTTGAATACTTTCCTGCTTGATGGAGTCGAATCCAACTTCATGCCCAAGTGGCTATTAGCTGGAAGCTTAGTTCCGCCTTGGAATTTGCATGTCTGTAACGACCAAGGACTATCATTAAACGAGTTGACTGCAAGCTTTCAACATTTGTATCAGTTAATTCGCTGTTGCCTGAACGATGTTTCCAACTAGAAGTCTCCGATACGCCACCATATAGATTGATGTCGCTCAGTGTTACGAACACATGAACGCCTAGCAGGCTCGTGAGTGGTGTTTCGATTTTCTTTAGTTTTGTTGTTCACCAGTCAAGCCGATCAATTCTTGCCGCGAGCTACCATCTGTAGAATACTCAAAGAACACCTTTCATGGTTTATCACCTGAACCTTGGTGGAGACGAACTTTCGTAATCAGTTTCCCAACTTCACCTAAGTCAAGTTGTGCCCATCCATTAGCTGGAGTTGTATCTGTTCGATCAGCGCGTTTGCAAGCATTAGCTTCAGTATTATCACGTCCGTCTGTAATCTGACCAACTGTCGTGTTGTACTTATACATAAAAGATTTGGACTGATAAGGGTCACAGTAGCTGACCTGTTTAGCACGAGTAACTACTGGGACGATTAACAGCCAGTTTCTCTTACAGCAGCAAGTTATTAGCTCGATCGAAGTCGCGATCATTCGAACTGCTTTAGCAGTGATATTGAGATTTTCAAATTGCAAGCGGTGGCTCGTACCAGTGATAACCAGTTTCTGAAAGTGTTGCCACTCATCATTTTCGTTGAGATGCTCAACCTTAGCATTAGTATTAAAGGTATCGCGTGGAGTTTGCTATGTGTTCGTGCAAATGTCAAGTTTTAGTTGGAACAGCTTTAATAAATTTCAAACCAATACAAAGTCACCAGTTTGGAATACTGTTTGGTGATTTGATGAGCATGTGTTCCGAAATCTCCATCCGTTACTTCAGACTAGTCCGTACCGACTTCGACACCTGTGCGGTTAGTGATAAAAGTACTAATCACTTGAGTCAAGGATGCAAGGCTAGAACTTCTGTCGCGAGGATTTACTGAAGTCAAGCAAGAATGGTCGAGATACTCTTGAACCCCAACTCCAGCTCTCATCACCAGTCAACATGAGTGGAAAGCATAAGTTTGAGATTGTTCATAGAGAGTTTCCAAGCCTTGCGCATGCTATCCCAAAGTTTTCCAGAATCATTGTTTTCGGTACTATCTGTACCATCAAGAAGGGCTGCTTCGAGCATCCATTTGGTCGATGGTAGTGACCTCCAACCAATGGTGGATTTGAGCACGCATCTTCCTCATCGCGTGCCTTGTGAGATTGAGCAACTGCTTTTAATTTGTAAATTCTACACGCAATTCTTCACGTTCTGCACTGATATCTTGACCCTGCTTTCCAACTTGGAGCATGAAGGCTGCCAATTTCGGTGCGTTCCACAGATTCTTCCAGTTTCACAACACGACCAGCCATGTTTTGGTTGATCATATGTACCAAGGTTCACGGAAGGCAGCTGATGCTTCCCATATCTGCAGGTGCACCAGTTTCAACAAAGTTGAAAGGCGATGTCATTACTCTCTTAGCTTCTTAACTGCAGATTTCCAGTGGCATCCATGCGTGCTGAGCTGCAGAGAAGGGCAATCTTAGAGGCTCAGAATGTTGCATTGGATTCCAACATAATACCAGATAGGGTGTCGGATCACGTTTTGGATGAAGGAATTTCTCACCGCCACAAAAGTCCAAGTGTTGTTTTAGCAGGTTATCTGTAACTGGCCAGTTTGACCCATAGAGAAACTGGGCAGTGAGGTCTTACCTCCTGCAGTTAGGTTGTTCTTAAGATTTTTCAAGGGAATCTTTCTGATACTTCACCCCCAAATCTTACCACCAGTCAATGTCATTGATGCTGAAGTTGGAAGATTTTTCATTTAGAATTTCAACTCATCTACGACCATTACCCCAATACTGACCTGGGACAAAGATCATTTCCTTACGAAGACCTACATAAGTTGCTTGTTTTTCAGTCAACCAGTCTGTCATGTCCTTCATCAAGCGGTTGTAGCTATTGTAGCCACCAACTGGACTAGGAGCATCATCAGCTAGGATACCAAACTCGCGTACACCTGCATCCATCAACTGAGTAAATTTAGCTTTAATCGTATCTAAATCTTGTTGATATTGCGCATCATACCAAAACGGATACGATCGTTCATGAATGGATGGATTGTCCATACATAACGAGTCTTATTTTGGTTCCCGACACGAGCCAATTCACGGATCTCAGCTAATTTTTCTTCTGGATAAAGTTCACGCCATTTCTTGTTATGGTATGGATCATCTTTCGGTGCAAAGAAGTATTGAGTCAACTTCAAGTCACCACCATAACGCATGAGTTCAGCACGATCAGCATTAGACCATGGATTTCCATAGTAACCTTCGATAAAGCCACGGTTCTTAATCTCAGCAAAGTCTTCAACTGTTACATTACGCAAGACTGGAGCTTCGCTTTCATTAAGCATGTGTTTGAGAGTCGTCAAACCATAGAACAACATCTGTATCTTTACCAACGATAGAATTGTATTGTCCTTAATTGACAGTGCAGTAAGCATCAATCTTGTCAAGAGCCCTTGAGACAAGTTTGGCATTTCTTTTTCAGCTTGAATTTTGACCATGAACACCAAGATAAATATTTGTAGCTCAGCTAAAGCTGTTTTACTGCTTGTGTAAGAGATTTGGTGATCTTGCAAAAACACTCTTCAAGCGGTTTTCAGTATAGATATCTAATTGATCGCCCATGACAAGATTGACTTGTTTATGAAGTTTCGTAACACCTTCATCGTAAGTTACTTTTTGTGGTGTTGGGAAGACCTTGTACTCTTTCTTGAGATAATCTTGACTTTGGGCTGCTGCAGCAACAGCTTCATCACTAGCAGGTTTCGTTGCTACAAAGCTATCAGCTAGTTCAGTCGTTCCATCACCTTTTTCCTCAACTTTTTGGTTTTTCTGGAGTCTCTGGTGTTTCTGGAGTCTCTGGTGTAGCTGGATTTTCTACTTCACTATCAAGTGGCTTGAGAAGTTGAATTTCAGCAGCGCTTCCAAACCCACCAACACCTGCTAGAACTTTTAATTCTACCTTGTCAGTTTCAATTGCTGCAAAGTTAACTGTCTTCTCTTTGGAATTGTTTTCCCAAGTTCCTGAAGCAACTTTGACCATTTGTCCATCTTTTTGAGCGTAGATTTCGTGAAGTTACGACACCATTTCGCCTCCTGGACGTGGAAGATGGGTCAAACCATTGACTGTCTCACTTGCTTTCAAGTTCATTGCAGCAGTGAATGGCGCTTGATCTCCAGACCATTTTGAATGCCAGAAGGTATTTGGATCATTGTCAAAGGCTTTTTCTACAGGACCTTCTGCATCTGTTCCAGGTAATTGTTGGCTAGTAGCAGAAACTGTAAATTTATCATTTGGAATCAAACGTGGGTTTACAAATGCTTCATTTGATAACTCAGCACTATGCAAGATTCCTTTGAAACCACCGATTGTTTCAAGCGGTAGTACCAAACTGTTGTGGGCAAAACGTGGATAAGCAGGATTTGCAATACGTTCAACCTTTTCACCATCTCATAAACTTCTGTTACTTGTGGTTTGGTTACAACAGAAATTTGATAGCGTTTATTCTTTTCAAGTTTCTTGTTGAATTGAATATGGAATTGTTCAAATTTATAAGCGAGGTAGCCATCCTTATCCGCAAGATAAAGTTAGTTGTCTCCACTAGTTGAGAAGGTTTGTTGGCCATCACCAGTTACAGTAACATCCAATTTCAAAGACATGAATCGGACCAACATCACCAACAAGACCTTCGATAGTGCTATCTCTTTTCGAAGTTCAAACCTGCTTCAGACTTCTGATACTTTCTTAGCAAGATAATCTTTGATAGTTTCTGGTTTAATGTTGAATCGGGTCCTTTCTTCACTGTCTTATCTGGATTTGATTGCGGTTGCATAAATACTAGTTAGACTGGATACACGTTCTGCCATAGGTCTTGGCTGCACGATCTGAACCCCAAGTGCGTTCTGCAGTTGGTTGCATACTCTTGAAGAAGCGTTTAAAGATATCATATGAAGTTAAAACCAGTTTCATAGAGGTCAATGTTGTCATTCCAAACTGCATGACCACCACCGATGATATTTGGATTAGATGCTTCTAAGCGTGGTCCTCCACCTGTTGAGGAGTCATTTGTGGTGTCCAGCGATTGTATTGAGTTTCGTGAGTTAGCATAATCGCCACAACCACCTTGACTGTTTAGCTTCCGCTTGGGACCACTATAGGTTGGAATATCTGTGATATTGATAATCTTGGCACCTGAGCAATTGCAGCCGCTGGACGTTGCCAACCAATCTCAAATATCAGCTTCTCATTTCAATCAACTGGCGTTGTACTTCGCAGCACTAAAGTGAGCCCCCAAATACGAGGGTGTATAACCTTTTCGCTGATGTACTGAATCATATCGTTGACGTAGCGACGATAGCTTTCTCTAGCCGTAGTACTCATCAGTTCCGATATGAACTGTTGAGACACCATAAGTGTTGCATTTTCTCCATCAAACAATTTATCATCAGACTGATTTAACAAAAAGCAAGGTTTCTTCGTACTTATTATCCGAGTCAACATAGCAACACGTTCTACATTGTGCTTACCTCTATAATCGCTCAGACTGACCTTTATACATAAGGTCTGGACGAACTTTAACAAAAGGACAAAAGCGTGACCTGGTGTGTCAATCTCAGGAACAAGATTGATATGCTAAGCTTTAGCCAACTTGATGATCTGTTGCATTTCTTCCTTAGTATAATGCTGGTCTGATGTTAATTTTTCCCATGTTTCTCCGACAACATCAGTTTCCACACGGAAACCCTGTCTTGGCATTTTAAGAACATAATCCAGTTCCTCTTGTTGACTAAGATGTTTTCCTTCCAGATGTTTTTCTAGGAAGATATAGTTATCATTAAGGTGCAACTGCAAGTCATTCATCTTGTAGTAAAGCCATGTTGAGCATATGATGTCTACAAGCGTATCATAAAGGGATAAACTTACGACCTGTGTCTAGCATAAAGCCACAGTGGCTGAAGCTTGGGAAGTCACAGTTTCACCGTTCTGTAGGTCATTTCTCCCATTTGAAGAGGTACGAGTTGCGTAAAATGCACCTGCATTAGTCGCTCTTCTACTGTGATAACTCCATCTTTAATGGTGATACCATAGCCTTCTTTACCATAGCCCTTGTCTTCAACCTTTTTAAAATTCAATTCGGTTTTGAGCTGATTGATCACCTGTAGCGATTTTCTAGCCCTCGACTTTTCAAAGGTCAGTTTGGTGGGAGTTTGGCTTCTTGACCAAATCCAGAATCTCCGACAGAAATAACCGTATCAGGAGTTATAGAAGTTTTACCTTCAGTTCCCATGCCACTGTTGAACTGCTGAGTGCAGCAACTGGTTTGGTTCCAACACCTTCATCTGCGTGCAAACCTTTTAATAAGAACTTCAAATTCTTTTTGTGAGAGGTATGGCTATCCTTAATCTGTTGAACCATAACTTTCACACGTTGGTCTGTTAATGGTGTATAAATTTTATTATTTAGATCAACAACACCCTGTTTGTTGCTACCAATCAAGCTAACTTGACCAGGCAATTTAGGTAAAACGAGTGATTTCCATTTCCAGCAGCTTCGAGTTCAGTTACTTGGCGAATATCTGTTGGTTTTGCTTGCATCTGGAATGTTTGAATACGCACGAATCTCTTGGATACCAACGTTTTTCCAGTTCATAGTGCCAGCTTGATAGTCAGTAATTTCAAGTTTAAGGTACTTAGCATGGATAGCTTCTTTTAAGTCAACCTTCTCATCAAGAACGGGCTCTCCAGTACGCTGATGAGCCAACTTACCATTCTCCAGGACTCTGATCCATTCACATTATCTTGACCAGCATAATAAAAGATTCCAGATTTGATGTTTGGATCATTTCGTTCACCCTGAACACGACGGTCCCAATCAATCTCCACATGCTTAATTACAGTTGTCTTTTCAAAGCTTAAATTCGATTGTTGGTTTCTCAACGTTTTTGGTCAGTAGCCCAACGAGTATCAGGTTTTTCCGTCAGTACCTTTTTCTGCTGTAAATGGTGTGTGCTTCATGGTTTGAAGCTGTAGCAGAAGCTTTTTCCAAATGATTGACATCTGGTGTATCTACTACATCTTTAGTCGCAGGAGTTTCAGCTGGTTTAGCCTCAGAAACTGGTTCCACTTTAGGATTTGTAGATGGTTTTGAAGCCACTTCTTCCTTAGGAGTAGGAGTTTCAGCTGGTTTTGGAATAGTTGCTTCAGGTTGTCTTTTCAGATTCAGCTGGTTGATCCTCAGCTTGTCCTGTGGCAGCCGCTGCCTCTGCTTTTTGAATAGCTTCAGCTAAATCTGCCGGCAGCTTATCCATTGGCTGAACTTGAGTAACTACTCCCTCTGTTTCTGTAGGCCCCTCTGCTTCTGCAGCTTGAACCATGCCAGCACCAAAGATGCTAGCTCCAATCATTACAGAAGCTGCACCAATTGTGAATTTACGTATACTATAGTGACACCGTTTTTCAAAAAGATGTTTTCCCATTTTTCATCTATTTCCTTTCATGCACTTACCAAAGTAAGCGTTCTCATTCCCCTTTTAAAAAGAGAGGACCAAGAGGTCCTCTCCAGGTGTTCGTTTTCTCCATCACTTCTAGTTAGGAGTTCGAGTTTTCGTTGACGAAATCTCTTTTATATTTTATTCTTTTTTCCCTTTTGCAAGAAATAGAGCAGAGATTGCTAGACTGAGGCTGGCAAGGAAGAAGAGATGCTCTGACTTGCTAGTACCAGTTTCTGGGAGCTTAGCCTTCGTTTCTTCTTTGGTTACTTCTTCCTTAATCCCTAGTTTAGAAGCATCAACTGATTTCGATTAAGTTCTTGTACTACTGTATTCTGTGGTTTATGATCTAGTTTCTCTGTTGATGGAGTCTGTGGTTTTATGATCCAGTTTCTCTGTTGATGGAGTCTGTGGTTTATGATCCAGTTTCTCTGTTGATGGAGTCTGTGGCTTAGAAACTTGTTTATAAACTACTGCATATTGTCTAGCTGACTAGTTGTGAATTCAACTGTACCATGACCATTTGTAAAGCTTACTGCCTTACCTGATGCTGTCATAGTATACTCCAGATACTTGACCAGATACTGGTACTCTAACGAGTACTGCACCTTTCGGTTGAACCTTATGGTTATCTTTATCTAGCAAATGGAGAGCATAAGCATCAAATTTCACACCTTGTAAACTTTGATCCGTTACTTTTTGTACTTTAAGATTTAAATCGTGGTCAGATCTCTTGATAGTCCTGCAACTACAACTCCTGTAGTTTTATCTGATAAGATCCGAACATTTTCAGTTGGTTTTTCTACTGTAGGTGCTGGTTCGTCGCCTGCTGTGCCAATTGCTCCTGTGTACTCTGGGACTTCTACTACTGGTGCTGGCTCATTTACCTGCTGTGCCAATTGCTCCTGTGTACTCTGGGACTTCTACTACTGGGGCTGGTTCATCGCCTGCTGTTCCAATTGCTCCTGTGTACTCTGGAACTTCTACTACTGGGGCTGGCTCATCACCTGCTGTGCCAATTGCTCCTGTGTACTCTGGTAATTCTACTACTGGTGCCGGCTCATTGCCTGCTGTACCAATTGCTCCTGTGTACTCTGGAACTTCTACTACTGGTGCTGGTTCGTCGCCTGCTGTTCCAATTGTTCCTGTGTACTCTGGAACTTCTACTACTGGGGCTGGCTCATCGCCTGCTGTTCCAATTGCTCCTGTGTGCTCTGGAACCTCTACTACTGGAGCTGGCTCATCACCTGCTGTTCCAATCGGACCTGTGTATTCTGGGACTTCTACTGTTGGTGCTGGTTCGTCACCCTTGCCGCTATTGGAGCATCAGGTTTGAGCAGCTTTAGTCTTTCAATTGATTCAAATAATCACTGCAAAGTATTCAAGCATTCTATTAGTCAATAGGTGATTGTCAGTTGCATATTTCATGCTAGCAACAACACTTGCCACTTCTTCTTGATTGCTCTTATCAGTCAATTTTTGAGCTTTGCCCAAGGCTGCTTCATATGCTGATGTATCAAGACCTGCTTCAGCAACTTGCGGACGAGCAAAAGATCAATTCTGCAGCTGATTGATATTGGTTGCCACCATCTCCATAAGTTCTTGTTCCAGTTAGGACAATCTTCTTAGCTTTGATAGTCTTACCAAAGTCGATATCTTTTGGCTTGTTATTGTCTGCCCAATTAGTTGCATTGAAGGTATGTTTCCTTACCTGTTTCATCGGTTACTACAAAGAGTCACGTCTCTCAATGTTACCATTTGAACCTGAACCACGTGGAGACATCAACGGAAACCTGTAATTTCAGTTGGTTCTTTCAAGACCATTGTTGCTGGCTTGCCAACATCTCCCTCCGCTCCATGATGTATGCCATAGGCTAGACAGAGTTACCGTCAAAGGCATTTTCAATACCTTCGCCAGCCTGAGCAGGAGCTGAAAGACTTGCAAAGTCATCTGCTACAAGAGCTATTTTCTTCAAGACTAAAGCATCTTTCAAAGCATTAACCTTAGCGATTTCTGCTTTAGCTTCTTCTACACTAATGTCATCGTCTGATTGACTAAGATTGAAGACCGCTTCTTTCAGAGCATCCATAGACTCTTGGGTATAGTTGGTCATTGCAACTGTTGGAAGATAGTTCTTGACAGCATTTTCTGTCATCATCTTACCAGTCAAGACAATTTCTTCAATTTTGAAGTCTATCCATCCTTGAAGTCATTGTAACCACGGAAGTTAGCATTACCACCAGAATCTCCACGAGTATACGCATTACCTGTGAGTAGATACCTCCACCGTATCGCCAGTTCAGCACCTGTCACAGGAAGGTTGCACGTTTCGCTTTTTGAGAATCTGTCCATGAGTTTGGTAATTCATGCATTTCGAGATCGCTTGCTTGGCTACCACGACGACCAGATTGGAATTCTCCCTTACCTACAACAAATGCGTAAGTATTATCTGATCCAGCTTCGTGAGTCAAATGTGATACGGTGGGTCTTACCTGCTTCGAAGCGGAAGTTTTGTGGAATTGTTTGGTAAGCTCAAGTTACGACGGCTAACGAGACCGTTTGTCTTGGTGACCAATTTCCTTCGATAACATCATCAACTTTCTTGCCGTTCCAGTCACGTTGTGTGCATGGACATGTCGAGACAAGTGAGTACGGTTGTCTTCAACACCTTCGATTCCATGATGACAAAATAGGGAAGATACCTTGTCCAACATTTTCAAAGTCTTGTTTGAAGACGCCTGTTGCAGTATCGTGACCATCACCATACATAGCAGAGTCATTTTTCAGAAGGTGCAGTTTTCGTCGAAGTAAGTTGCTTCATCTCCTGCTTCACGACTCAAGGTCAAGGTTACATTTGATACATCTGAACCTGTTGTGAAAGAGAGGCATACATGTTTTGGAGTAACTTGTATCATTAACAGTTGCGTTGTCACGACGAGTGTTATGAGCGTAGCTAACTATAGTTGAGGGCGAGTGACTTGTTCGTGTAGTTGGTCACTTCTTTCTCACCAGTATTAACTGTAATACTTGCTTTAGCATCACTACGGTTATCCACACCGACATAGACTGCATATTTAGTATTTGGTTTCAAGCCAGTCAATTTTTGAGTGAGACTAACTTTTTCTTTATTGCCTTGGATACGAAGCATTTTGGTTGGCACCTTGAGACTTCACGATTTCAGCCTTAGATGCATCACCTGAGATCTTCCAATGATCCAAAGATTCGCTGTTAAATCCTTGGTCATAGATATGCATGCCTTCACTCCATGACATTTCAGGATTTGTTTGTTTAGAACGATAAAGAACATAAGGTTGGTTTGCTAGGAGATCAAGAGTAATCTTACCATCTTTGACAGCTACTTCTTGCTTCTTCAGTCTTACCTTGGTCTGTTAGTTTGTAAAGGTAAACTTTGCCATTTGCCCAGTCGCTAGGGAAGTGTCCAAGTTAGTTTTGCACCTTTTCAGTGTTGAAATAGTACATTTTTCCTTGTCGCCAGTTAGCTTGTTACCATTTGCATCCCAATTCCAAGGTGTCAAGTAGGCTGAACCATCTTGAATCACACGATCGTTGAGTGTAACAATTCGTTCACGGTATTGTGGGCTATTAACATCATTAGATTTACGAGTAACAACTACCTTGTTGTTTTGCCCTCATCGACCAATTCAACCTTCATCTCAGGTGTCCACTTGTATGTGCCACCATTGTCAGTCATGGTTACTGGTTTTACTATTTCCCATTGCTAACAGTGAAGTGTTGGAGATACTTGCTCGCCAACATCATGAGCAAACAAAGTTGGTTACATAACCATTGATAGTCGCTACTGCCGCCTTGCCATCCTTCAAAGTCCTTCATGCTGTATCCCTGCCCGAAGTGGGTGGTTAGCCGCACCTCCGTAGCTTCTGTGAATCACCAACCCAAGCATCTTTTTGGTGGTTACGGATAAAAGGACAGTGATAGCACTGCTGATACCTGCTATTCGTATAGCCACCATAAGTCAAGTCAGCTGCCCAGTGATGGAAGGTAGAGTCATACTCACCACCATGGCCCACTCAATTGCCAAAAGCGCCAACCTTGTTTGTTGATTTCTTTTGCAAGAACGTGAGTTGCCTAAGCACCGTTGTCACCTGATTGGCCGTTACCCCAAACGTCGACATACAAACGAGTCTAGGCCTTCACCCAATTCTTTCTTCAATTCTTCCCAACGTGTAAACGTCCATGAGCTAAGTCATAAGCTGCATCGATATTGATACCTGATCAATCCAGTTCCAACCGTAGCTATAGCTACCGTCAGCGTTTCTACGAAGGATATTTTTCATTGAAGTATTTTGATTCAGGATAGGTTTCTGAAGCATTGACGTGGATACCGAGGTGGGCACCATATTTCTTAGCTTTTTCAATCAAGAGCTTTAAAGTCTTCTGTACCACCGATACGTTTACCGATATCTGCGTAGTTCAAGTGACCTGAGTCATGTCCTTCACTACCATAACCTTTAAGGAGGACACCCTGACCAAGACCATCTGTATGAGGTTAATCTTCTTGATACCATCCAGGGTCATAAGGAATGGGTTTTGTGCTTGTGAACCAAAGTTCATATGGCGATACGATAGGCTGTAATATTTTTACTTTTTCCCAACCTTGAGGTTATTCCATAATACTACGGTAGCTTAATCGCACCATCTTGCCAGTCTACTTTATTATCAGCATTGGCATCTTCTGTGATGACAACTTTAGCACCGAGAGTTCCTTAGTATATGCTGGAAGACAATACCATTGGAGCTTTTTCCCTGCCATTCAGAGCTATGAATTTCAACATGGTTAGCATTACCAACAGACATTCTTGTAAGCTGTCAAACGTGTCCCGTCGTAGAACCACCACCGTAGCTGTTTTGTGAGTTACTCCATACACCTGCTGCAAGCTTGTTTGTTGAAACAAATCCATACATGTAACCTTTTGCCAAATCTTTCATTGGATTTGTTACTTCGATATGGTCGTCACCACTTACGTGAGTATTGTTTGACATGGTTGCTCTCATCAAACTTAGCTCCTGCTTGGTCGCTTGATACAGATACCAAGGCATTTCCTAGGAAGCTGATTGAAGAAAGTAGTTTGCGTTCATCATCAATCTTCTGTCCTGGTGTTACTTGGTTATGGTTTTTACAATCTTAGATTTACATCAAGGTGAAGTTGATTGTCCACCACTTGCAAACGAACGGTCATATCTGCATTGATGGGGTTCTCCCGCATCACGAGTTTCATTTTCATACTCAGCAGTTGTTGCATTAATCTTCTTATAAGTAACCTCAGGAGTTACTGCGTGTTTTATTGATAAGGACTTTATTTATTTGTTGAACTTGACCTGGAAGCTTGTTGCCGTTTAGGACGTATTCTTTTGAATACGTGCCAGGAAACGGTCAATAACTGCTTTCAATACCATGCTGATTCGATCGTGTCATATGTGCTAATCGTCTACTGTATCACCTTTTTCTTTTTCAGCAGCCTCTTGGTCGTTTTTCACTCCTTCTTGGGCTCATCTGTCTTAACGTTTACAATGGTTCTCTCACTGCCATAGCTTCCAGCCTAAGAACGATTTTTCTTCTCATCTTTCGAGGCTTGTCATTTACTGCAGATGGTAAGAGTAAGTGTATCAAAGTTTGACATCATTGTTTGTTGCATTAAGTTGTCCATCTGATTTGGGGCTGATCGTCAAGTGGTTGTAGAACCATTTTACTGGAGCCATAACTTACGTCCATAGCATTGTACCAAAAGCCCACTACCGTTTGTCTTGTATTCTAGAACCATCCCGCCTTGGTCATAACACTACAAAAACGTTGTTATCGGTATCTTTAAATTTCATAAAGACACTAAAGCGTGATTTGCCTGTTTCAGACTCTTCTTTTGAAGGTCAAATCAACTATGGCATTTCCATTTTCATCAACTGTCAAACCTTCTTTTTCAAACAAAGGCTGGTTTTAAGCATTGTCATTTTGAGCAGTTGACGCTAGTTAGTTGAAACGAACTCCATTTTTCTTCACGGATCGTTACAGTTCCCTGTTGTTCTTTATTTTCAACAGTTTTTCCACTCTAGGGTCACTTCTTTTGATTCAGCCGGTTTTAGTTTCTGCTGGTTTTGTTCTCAACTGGTTTTCTGATTTCAGCTTATCCTCTTTTTGGTTTCTCGTCCTTGTCTTCAACTTGTTTATCAAGTGCATCTAGACCTGCTGGTTTTGTTGTTTTCAATGCCCCTTAATATGGTTTTGAATCCATTCAAGCTGAGCTGGTGAGAGAATCCCTCACTGCGGCTTCAACAACACCATTTGGTGGATACCAATCAATTTTTCCATTTTTCATCGAAAATTCCTCCACCACTGACCAGGCTCACTTCCCTTGATAACTGATCCCACGAACACCCTCACCGTGATTATTGATATCTTCAACTGTCGTATTGAGGATTGGAGAAAGTTTTCCCAGTTGGATAACCAAACACGTGTACCTTATCTCAGCCTTAGTAGTTGCAGGTTTGTCAGTCACTTCAACAGGAGCGTTTGCGAGAGGAGAACGAAGCTTAACGATAGTAAGTCATTTTTATAACCTTTTAGGAATCCTTCACGGTCCCAGTGCTTAACATCATTCTTACTGAATTTAACATCAGGTGCTCCTTCGTAAGAAACTGAATAAACATCGCCATCACTTTCAATATTATCAGCTACCTCGATTGTTTCCGTCTGGAACATCTTTGATAAAGTTATGAAACAGATAAAAACTAGATTTTCACCGATGACGATACCGCTACCAACACCAGCTGCACTTTGAATACTGTTGCTCCCATAGTTTAATTGCCATTTTTGTTTAGCGACATCTTCTGGAACAAGACTCTTGTCTTCTTTTCGCTAATTCCTCTTGTATCTGGTACTGCCATTTTTCTTCAGCCTTATCAAGTTTTCCACGTAAGTCTTCTGGAAGAGCATCTGAAGCTGCTGCTTTTTCTTTCTCAAAGTAATTCTTCTTCTGTTTTTGGTCCGTCAGTTACTTCAGGAGAACCTTGATCTTCACAGGTTTTGGCGTCTCAAAATTACGTCCATCATCTTCTTTTGCGTTAGCAAGAGTTTGCAACCAAATCTGCTGGCATAGTTTGCTGTTGAACCTGTTGCGGAGAATCTGCAAGAACAGTGCTAGTCCCAAAAAAGCTGCACCAATCATGACTGAAGCAACTCCTAATGAAAATTTCGAGATACTATATTTACAACGTTTTTCAAATAATCTTTTATCCATCGGTTTTTGTTCCTTTCAGTTTACAAAGTAAGCGTTTGCATTTTTCGTTTAAAAATAACCTCCTCTATTTTTCTCTCCCTTATAAACATATAAATTTTTCTATACCAACTTAATATATCAAAAAGGTTATCAATAGTTTAATAAGTAAAAAACTAGTAAAGTATAATCCAATTTTCAGACTGAGTCTGAAAAGAATTTCAACAGCCTTATTTCTGGCGATTTAGCTACAAAAAGAAACTTTATCAGAAAGTTAAACTACCTACTGTTTAACTTTTCAATAAGTTTCTATGCATACTATACTGTTTTTGCTTTGTTGTTTTACTGTTGTAAAACTTTCGGGTTTTGTTCGTCAACAGGGTCCAATAACCCCACTATCTCTAATTCTTCCATAAGGCGAGTTGCTCGGTTAAAACCAACCGATAGACGACGTTGGATCATGGATGCACTTGCTTTTTGAGTTTCAATTACTAAAAGCCTTGGCTTCTTCAAAGTGGATCCCCACCCTCATCGCTAGAGCCAGAATCACCATCTGACTCAGAAACTTCTCCAGGATCAAAACTGTCATCATAATCAGCATCTGCTTGAGCCTTAATGAAGCTAACAATACGTTCCACATCATCATCAGAAATAAAGGAGCCTTGCAAGCGAACAGGGTGATTTTCATCGATTGGTTTGAAACATATCTCCTCGACCAAACAATTTTTCACCTGCATTCTCATCAAAAATGAGTCCAAAGAGTCTGTTCCAGATGAAACAGCAAAGGCTACACGGGAAGGAACATTGGCCTTAATCAAACCTGAGATAACATCCACTGAAGGACGCTGAGTTGCAAGAATCATGTGAATACCAGCCGCACGCGCCTTTTGTCCGAGTCGGATAATGGCATCTTCTACTTCCTTGCTGGCAACCATCATCAAATCTGCCAACTCATCGACAATCACGACGATTAAAGGTAGAGGTACTTGTTTGTACTCTGACTGAGCGTTAAATTCTTCAACTGAGCGTTAAAGCCAGCAATATTTCGAACCCCAACCTTAGCAAAAAGTTCGTAGCGGTTTTCCATTTCATCTACGACTTTTTGGAGGGCCTTGCTGGCCTTGCGAGATGTTACAACTGGAATCAAGAGATGGGAATATCATTGTGAGACCGACAACTCGACCATCTTAGGATCACCATCATAAACTTGGCCTGGTCTGGGCGAGCCTTCATCGAGATACTAGCGATAAGCCACCATTAACTGCAACAGATTTACAGAACCAGTAGAGACCAGCTACAAGTAGAGTGAGGCATTTTGGCCAAATCAAAAACTACGAGCTGTTCCGTTAACGCAGCCTTCCAAGAGGATTTCTAGAAGATTTTTCGGCTTAGTTTGAGACTGTTCCCATAGTTCTCGGAAGGAAACTGTTGCGATTTCTGAGTTTGGAACTTCTGTACCGACTAGCGACTTTTCCGATCGGTGCTTCAATACGGACATCCTTAACGTAGGCCAGAGCTAAATCATCTGCTAAGTTTGAAATACGATTAACACGAACACCAACTGCTGGTTTAACCTCATACTTGGTCACCGATGGACCGATTTCAGCACGTTCAACCGTTACCTTGATACCGAAACTAGCAAAAGTTTCTTCCAAAATCTTGATATTCTCTCGAACAATTTTTCTTTTCTTTAGACTGATCTTTTGGTTTATCAGGTGCAAAGAGTTGCAAGCTTGGGAGCTTATATTCCAAGGCCTTTTTAGCAGAGAAATCTACTTCAACATCCTCATCTTCTGCATAATCAGCTCCCTTAGGAATGTCATCTACTTGAGGATAATCATAGTCCGCTTGTGGGAGTATAATCTCAGGTTCCACCCATTCTTCCTCAGGAAGTGGTGGAATATCTTGCAAAGTTCTTCTGAAAGAATCTCCCCTGTTTCCATATCAATCGGTGGCAAAAGGCAGTGATTCCTGCTCTTCTTATTCTCTCAGCAATCTCTCTTGCTCTTCTGCTTTACTGACTTTTTCTCCTCGCGTTTGATGAAGCGTTCTTGTTTTCTCTGCTCGCGTCGTTCCATCCATAGGCTCATGTGAGCTGCAAGGAAATCAGCAATGTCATAGATAGACCAAGGACTAGCCAATAGCATTCCGATTAAGATAAAGATAGTGCCTATAAAGTAGGTTCAATATTTGAAAATAGAAATGCTACCGGAATGTGAAAGACCTACCCTAACAACCGCCACCAGCAAAACTAGTCGCGAAAACTGGATTTAAATCTTTATAGATTTGACCAATCGTTCCTGGAAAACGGCGTTTGCCATGCTCAATTTCAGACAAGATAGGCTTGAAGATTAGTAGTAATCCTGCAAAAATAAAGAGAAAGAAGCCTGCTAGCAAACCTTCTTGCTTATGTATCCATTTAAAGAAATAGATAGATGATTAGAGATAGCTAGATAAGCTAGACTACCCACAAGTAAGCGGATTAGATTGTAAACACTGATTCCACTGCTCCCCATTTAAGAGCAGCAAAAAAATCAGAAAAATAGCCAGTACTAACGAAATCAGCATCCGCTGAATAGCTTTCTTTCTTTCTATTTCTGCTTTAGACGGTCTTCGTCTTGTTTTAGTTGTATTCTTGTTTGCCATGTCTTTCTATTATAACATATTTCATGAAACTTTTTCGAGGGTTAAAAATGACTGCCCACTTTCGTGTTCAGTCATTTGAATGTGTTGTGATTATTTTTCTAATGGTTTACGTAGGTAACCGTAAACCACACCACTGACAATTGCTCCTACCAAGACAGAGACAAGATAAGAAGAGCATTTGAAGTAAGGGCGATAACGAAGATTCCTCCGTGAGGAGCCATGAGTTTGATATTTGCAAGACCAACAAGTCCACCTGCTGCTGAACCAAGGATAAAGCTTGGGATAGCACGAGCTGGGTCTGCTGCACCAAACGGAATCGCACCTTCAGTGATGAATGACAAGCCCATAACGATGTTCGTCAAACCAGAGTTACGTTCTTCTTTGGTAAATTTATTCTTGAAGAGAAGTGTTGCCACAAAAGATTGCAAGTGGTGGAACCATTCCCTCCAGCCATAACTGCTGCCATGGCTACTGAACCACCTGTTGCCACTGTTGCTGCAAGCGTACCAGTACCAAAGACGTAGGCTGCTTTATTGACAGGGTCCACCCATATCGACAGCCATCATTCCTCCAAGGACGACTACCAGAAGGACAGCTGATCCACCTTCAAGACCACCAAGGAAAGTTGTTCATACCAGTGTTGATTGCGGCCATTGGGATATTAACAGCTAGCATGACAAAAGCCTGTCAAGATTGTTCCAAAAAGTGGCAAGAGAAGGATTGATTTTAGCACCTTCAAGTGAGCGAGGAACCTTCACGTATTTTCTTAACCAAGAGCACCAAGGCACCTGCGATAAATCCACCTACGAGGGCTCCAAGGAAACCTGATGATACTCCTGCAAGAGCTGAAGTTGCTTCACCACCCTGAGCGTAAGGGATTTTACCAAAGGCATAAACCTTCTTTAGCGATAGCACCAGCTACGAAACCGGCTACCAAACCTGGTTTTTCAGCGATTGAGTAAGCAACATATCCTGCAAACTACTGGAAGCATCAAACCAAAGGCTGATCCACCAATTTTCATGAACATAGAAGCGAGTTCATGGTAAGAACCAAGATTTCAAGGCTCTCATTTGGAACACCCAAAGCACCATCAATCAAGAAGGCGAGGGCAATCATGATACCACCACCAATAACGAATGGCAACATTTGTGATACACCACTCATCAAGTGTTTGTAGAAGGCACCACCTAGACTTTGTTTTTCATTAGATGCTGTTGAAGCTTGCGCTCCATTAGCAGCACGATATACTTCAGCATTACCAGAAAGAGCCAAGTTGATCAACTCTTCTGTCTTACGAATACCGTCTGCAACTGGACGGTTCACCAATGGTTTGCCATCGAAAACGATCCATTTCAACTGCTTTATCTGCAGCGATGATAACAGCTTTGGCATTGCGGATATCTTCTGCTGTCAATTTGTTGCCAACACCACTTGCACCGTTGGTTTCAACCTTGATACCAACACCCATTTCTGCAGCCACTTTTTGAAGAGCTTCTTGGGCCATGTATGTGTGGGCAATTCCTGTTGTACAAGCTGTAACTGCTACGATAAAGTCACCAGATTCATTTGCAGGAGCTTGAACTGGTTCTTGAGCTTTTTCTGAAGCTTGGTCAAAGAGTTCAATGACTTGATCAGCTGATGTTACTTGACGAAGTTTATCAGCAAATCCGTCTTTCATCAAATATTGTGACAATTCTGCCAAGGCAGCCAAGTGAGTATCATTGGCACCTTCTGGAGCAGCAATCATAAAGAAGAGGTCAGTTGCTTGTCCGTCTAAACTTTCGTAGTCAACACCCTTGTTCGACTTAGCAAAGAGAACAGTTGCTTCTTTAACAGCAGCATTTTTGCTGTGAGGCATTGCGATACCGTCACCCAAACCTGTAGAAGTCAAAGCTTCACGCGCTAAGATTCCTTCTTTAAAGGTTTCAAAATCTGTCACATATCCGTGCTCTAGCAAGCTATGAATCATTTCTTCGATAGCTGCTGTTTTTTCAGTTGCTTGCAAATCAAGCAACATGACATCTTTTCTCAATAAATCTTGAATTTTCATCTTTTTTCTACCTCAACTTTTTCATAAGTTTCTTTAATAAATGCTGCAGTTGCCAAATCATCTGAGAAGGTGGTTGCTGTTCCACATACCACTCCCCCATTTGAAGGCTTCTACTGCGTCTTTTGATTTGACAAACTCACCCTGTAAATCCAGCAACCATAGAGTCACCAGCACCCACTGAGTTTTTCACTGTTCCCTTAATCGGTTTAGCAAAGTATGCTCCATCTGATGTTACCAGAAGGGCACCATCACCAGCCATAGAGATAATAACGTTTTGAGCACCTTTAGCCAGCAATTCTCGAGCGTATTTTCTCAATTTCATCAAGGCTTTCAAGCTTGACTCCAAAGATAGCTCCCAGTTCATGATTATTTGGTTTGACTAAAAAGTGGTTGATAATCCAAACTATCGATCAAGGTTTGACCTTCAAAGTCACAGACTACTTGAGCGCCTGTCTGACGCGTCAAAGCAATTAATTCTTTGTAAATAACATTACCCAAGTTTTTAGCACTCGAACCCGCAAATACAACTGTATCTTCTGCTGTCAGACTTGAAAGAATGGCTTTTAACTCTTCAAGTTGTTCGGGCTCAACATTAGGACCTGTCCCATTGATTTCTGTTTCTTGGTCTGCTTTGATTTTAACATTGATACGCGTATCTTCTGCCACTTGGACAAATTGCGTTTCAATTTGTTCTTCAGCTAAAGTATCTGTGATAAATTTTCCAGTAAAGCCTCCGATGAAACCTGTCGCTGTATTTGGAATATCCAAACGCTTTCAAGACACGGCTAACATTGATACCTTTACCACCAGCAAACTTATCATCACTATCCATACGATTGACACTACCAACTTCCACTTTGTCCAAACGGACAATGTAGTCTATAGATGGATTGAGTGTGACTGTATAAATCATACTTCTATTACCTCCGTTTTCTCTTTGATAGCTGGCAAGAGCTCATGACCCTTGCTTGTAATGACAATAGCACGTTTTATAGGAGCTACCTTAGCAAAACAAGACTGACCAATCTTGGATGAATCTGCCAAGACATATGTCTGTTTAGCATTTTCTAAGATAGCACGCTTGACAGCGCCCTCCTCCATATCTGGAGTTGTAAAGTAACCTTCATCTACACCATTCATTCCAATAAAGGCACGATCAAAGTGCAGTTGGTTAATCTGATTGAGAGCTACTCCTCCGATACTGGCATCAGTTGTCATCTTGACTCCACCACCGATAATGACTGTTGGGATTTGCTTATCCACTAATTGAACCGCATGGTGAATGGAATTGGTTACCACTGTAATGTCTTTTCGCTCCAATTCCTTAATGAGAAAGGCTGTCGTACTTCCTGCATCCACAAAGATAACATCTTTTTCTTTGATGAGGGAAGATGCTTTTTGAGCAATCAACTTTTTCTCTTGAAGGTTTTTGACAGATTTTTCTTGAATGGTTTCTTCTTCTTGCAAGGAGTGAGGCAACTCTGCTCCTCCATGCACTCGACGAAGTTTATTTTCGGACTCCAATTCATCTAAATCACGTCTAACTGTTGATTCTGAAGTATCTAACAAAGCCTACCAATTTCTCTAGGAGACGATTTTTATGCTTACTCAATTCTTCTAAAATCAACTTTTTTTCTCGCTTTTTTAGCACTGAACTCACCTCCTGTTAACGATTACATTATTCATTCTATCATAAAAAAATATCAAAGTCAAGCATTTTTGTCAATTTTCTTTCACTTTTCTATCACTATCTCTTAACTTTCAAAATAAATTTTGCAAGAAAAGAAGGCTTTATGGTAGACTAGGTTAGTAAACAATGGAAGATTACTCAAAGAGGCTTAGAGGCCGTGTTGGAAACATGATGAGGCGTGTTAAAAGCGTGCGTGGGTTCGAATCCCATGTCTTCCGTTTATTTTCAAAAAGATACCCAAGAAATCTTGGGTATCTTTTTTTCTTATATTGTTTTATAACTCGGGTGAATTTTCTTGAAAAATATCAAATAACAATTTCACATTGAGGATTGTTAAGATAATGGAAACAATATAACCAAGGATAGTATTCCATTTGGCATTGGTAAATTCTCCCATCAGTGATTTCTTGAAGTGAGATAAATCAAAGGAAAAATTGAAAATGGAAGAGCTATAGAAAGAAAGACCTATGAATAAACCAATAACTGATCCAAGGTTTTTTTCCTGATGACCAAACAGAACCGCTACAATCATGACAGGGCAGCAAGGCAAAGAGGCGAGTCGCCAAACGAATGAACCATTGAGGCAATCTCATATGCAAGAAACCTTCCATAACGATTTGTCCAGTCAAGGTACCCGTAATTGTCGAATTCTGACCACTGGCTAATAAAGCCAAAGCAAACAAGGTTGATAAGGTCGAGCTAGCTGTAGCTCCTGCAATAGTAGAATCCTGCAAGGGCATTATACATTTGAGAAAAGCAGAAATCTCGGATGCATGGCCGAAAAAGAGCCGCTCCCTAAGATCAAAGAAGGGAGTTAACGACAAAGGCCAAGGATAACTGGAGATTAGAATCCCAGGTCATAAAGCGTACGGCTTTTTGAACATCATTTTTGTCCTGGTGATTGATTTTACGAGTCTGTGACAAGGATGAATGCAAATAAAGATTATGAGGCATAACAGTTGCTCCCGATCCCTAGTGCCAAGGTTAATTGACTTTCATGCCCTGGCAAAGGACTTTCAAATAAGGTTGCATTCGGTAGATAACCCTCAACGATTCCTTGGAAGCTTGGATGTGACAAAAGCTACCAGATAGGTAAAAGTGCTAGAATGGTTAAAATCAGTGTTGTCACAATAGCTTCAATCTTCTTAAAAGCCAAATTTCATCAAAAGCAATAAGAGAAAAACATCAACACGGTCAAGAGGATTGCTATCATAATCGGAATCTTAAAGAGAGAGTTGAGAGCAATCGCTGAACCTAGAACTTCTGCCAGATCTGTCGCCATCAAGGCTAATTCTAAAATCACCCATAGACTATAACGAAGCCATTTGGGTGAATGATGAGCCGTTGCTGAGCCAGGTCCATCTGGGTTTACAATCCCAAGCTTTCCTGCCATCTGCTGAAGTTGCATGGCAATGAGAGATGAAATCAAGATAACAAACAAGAGACTATACTTATAGGAAGCACCACCGACTACACTGGTAATCCAGTTTCCTGGATCCATATAACCAACTGCGACAAGAGCACCCGGACCCTAAAAAAGGCCTTTTAAATTTTTGCCAGAAATGATTGTTATTTGGAGTATCGATAGATTGATTAATCTCAGAAGTGACACTTTTTATGAGAAGACATAGATACTTACCTCTTTCTAAACCTACTTTTCATTATTTTTCTATTAGAGAAAAAAATAAGATTGACTTTAAACTATTAAAACAATGAAAACTATATGAAAAAAACATTTAGTTTTCATTATTTTCTTAAGGCACCTATAATTATAACACAAAATATGATAAAAAACTTAAGAAAATTCAGGACTTGATTTTAATATTTAGGATACAACTGAAAATGTTGTATTCTTTTTGTACAAAAGGAATACCAAAAGAATAAAAATAAAAAAACGTTGTAAAAACAACGTTTTAGAAAAGATTTACAAAAACAATGTAAATTATTAATGGAGCCGGTGGGAGTCGAACCCACGTCCAAACACCTGCTAACATGTTGTCTACAACCATAGGTTATGTATTGTTTTAACAGTCCTCGACACATAACTCAAGCCTAGAAACTGCGAGTCTATCAATCTCTTATCAAACTGCTAGACAAGAGTTTGATCATGTCTCGCTAATAATAAGACCTGTCATCGAACTGAGCAATCCGAATCGGGTCACGCCTGCTGGTTTTTAGGCAGCTAGAGCGTAAGTGTTATTTTTTGCAGTTATATTTAACTGAGCGTTTACGTCGCCACACGAGTCGCAAAATATGCCTCATAATGCCTGTCGAGATCCGTAACGACCCCAAAGACAGTAACCATTATGCCGCCATCTCAGTTAAAAAGCAAAAGTCATTATAAACACTAATAAGAAAATTTCGGCTGATAGAAATATAGTCTACTTAATCATTACAACCTTGTTTAAGCCAGTCTTCTAAAACTTGATAGACTCCTGCTTGACTATTAGATGGTGCCAAGTCTGTTGCAGCAGCCTTAGCACTTATCATCCGCATTTTTCCATAGCATATGCAATTCCAGCCAGTTCTAGCATCTCGACATCATTTTCACTATCCACCAAAAGCCATGATTTCTTGAGATTTTATGTCCAACGTTTGAGTAGTTCTTGTAAAGCCCCAAGCCTTATGAGACCCTCTTGCAAAATATCGATGCAGACGTAACCACTGAAACTACACAAACATGCCCATTAAAAAGTTGATTGATTTCTTGCAAAACTGTGTCAGAACGTTCCTCTCCGACCACCAAACTCATTTTTAAAACACCGCCAAACAAATCAGTTTGGAGCTCGTCTACAAAATTCATTCGCTTGTATAAAAGCTCAATCTCAGGTGTCATAAGTTATCCCGGTTCAGTAAAAAGACGGTACCGCTTTTTCACAAAGCCACCATTCACACTGGTCACCACAAACTGGTGCGTGACATTTCTCGACCCTTGAGTTGCAAGCCTTATCAACCACCTGGTCATCCCAAGTATGATACTGGATAAGCTGGTCATTTTCAAATATCCGAGCACCATTGGCAACGATAAGAACTACCCGATCCGTTAAGTGCCCCAGCAATTGTCTCACACGATGGATTTCGTTTCCAGTCGCAATAACAAACCGAATATTCCTTTCCTCCAGCTGATCACAAAATCTTTTCTAAACGCGGTAAATCAACTTGTCCTTTGGGATCCAACAAGGTTCCATCCATATCTGTTGCAATTAGTTTTATCGTCATCTTGTCTCCTTCTAGCTAAAGCTACTACCACTTCAAACCTACATGTTCATTCATTTCTCTATATGCAGTGTCAATCCGTACCTTGGTTTCTTCATCTAACATGTCACGGTGAGTACCACCCTCGATGAAATCCTCCAAGATATAAGTCTGATATAGATAATTTGGATAACCTTCTGGTGAATAGGTTCCCTTATGTATACGACTAACCCAAGTTGGATGAGCTTGAGCTGTAACAATAATAGTTTTACCAGTTTCTTTCTTAATGCTTACGTCCATGAGAAGTCCACGCTCAGTCCATTTAGCGTTCGCCACATCTTGCATGCTCGATTCGTTGATTGGATAAGAAATTTCCCATAGGTGTCTTGAGTTTTGTATATCTTTTCAACGATTTCGAAGGTTCAACAACGTGAGGATGACCTCCAAAGATAATATCAGCACCCCAATCAATCATCTTGTGATAGAGAACTTTTTGCTCTTCAGTCGGATCTAACTGGTATTCAACTCCCATCTGTGGCATGACAATGGTAATATCAGCTTCTTTTCCGCACGCTCGATCTCTGCTTTCATTTGACTTCATCCAAGTCAGACAAGTAATGATTGTAGTCTTCTTTAGAAATAGATTCCTCCAATTCCGTTGAAAGCCGTATGAATAGCTGAAAGAGCGATTTTGATACCATTAACTGCTGTAATCACTATTGGCGACTTGTCGCGAAGTTTATAAATATAAAGCACCAATTGGGGTTATACCAGCGGCTCTCGATGCAGTATCTACCGTTGAAATAAGACCATAACTGTGAATCAAGGACCTGATTATGAGCCAGATCACGGCATGATAACCCAGCATCTTTGAGTGGCATCCATGACTTGAGGCGGAGCATTAAATAGTGGATACTGCCAGATAATGGTCTGGGCTTATGGTTCCTTCGAAATCACCAGATAACCAAGTCTGCTAAACGTGTAACGTATTCATAATTTTTCATAAAATCATAAGTCCCATCCTCTTTTGGCTGACATGTATACTATGTCATGATAAAGCAGAATCATCCATGAGCCATAATACGGGCAGTAGATTCCTGTTCTCCTTCTTTACTTTTCGTCTGCGGGCTAGACTCTTGGTGTGAGACACTTGGGTTTCACCTGTAAGAAAATTCATGGAGACTTTTCTGCAAATAAGGTTAGAGCATGGAGATTGCGACTACTGTCCAATAAGACTACTATAAAGTTGCATTCGTCCATTTGCGATAGTTCCATCGAACAGGGCCTAACTTTGGGAGAAAGCCCTGATTGCTTTTTCTTCTTCTACTACGTTTTCCATCTGATTCCTCCTTACTTTTTATGTAAGTCTTCTCTATTATACCATGAGACAAGCTTGTATTTCATCTGAGGCTTGATAAATGGACAAACTTCTCTACTTTCTTTCTAAGGATTTTTGTGTTATGATTGAATGGTAAGAAAAGGAGAGAGAACATGTCTGCTATAGAACGTATTACCAAAGCCGCTCATTTAGTGATATGAAGGATATTATTCGCGAGGAATCCAACCCTACGAGCCCGTTGCTGAAAAGTTACTTTCCCGCCGAGCGATCAGGATATCATTCTGGAGAAAAGATGATGCAGAAATTCCTCGACATTCTCGAGACCCGTTATGGCTGAAAAACTACGACTTCAGTGGTGGAGTTGGTCTTGCTGCTCCTCAGTTGGATATCTCAAAACGCATCATCCCTGTGTTTGGTACCTAACGATTACCGAAGAAGGGAAACTCCTCAGGAAGCCTACGATTTACAAGCCATTATGTGCAATCCATTGTATCCCTCAGTTCAAGATGCTGCTCTTGGTGAGGAGAAAGGGTGCTTGATCCGTCGACCGTAATGTCCCAGGCTGCTGTCGATTCTGACCTTGCGAGTTACGGTTGACTGCTTTGACAGAATGGTGAAAAGCATCCGCATTAAGCTTAAAGGCTACAACTCGATTGTTGTCCAACATGAGATTGACCACATCAATGGCATTATGTTCTACGATCGTATCAATGAAAAAGACCCATTTGCCATCAAAGATGGTCCTCATTCTCGAATAAACAAATCCGTTATAAGACGATTTGTATTATAATAAACGCGTAAACAAAGCGTATTGTATGGCGTACATGCCCGTTACCGAAGCCCTCCTTGCAGACTGAAACGAAACTCTGTGTCCAAGAGGATCTAAGAGGTAAAAATAGTTTGAAAAAGTGAAGGAACTAGCTACTGAAAAAGAGTTTCCTATTTCTTGGACCTCGATCCCTCTCAGAGATGACTGAAGGTGCTGTCCACCAAGTTTTTGTATTGCGTGTTTCTGACTTTGCCTATACAGAATTGGAACAGATTCTATCAAAAGACCAGACAAGAGGAGAATCCTCTGCTATTGATTTTAGATGGCCTAACAAGATCCTCATAATCTAGGTTCTATTTTGAGAACAGCTGATGCCACTAATGTCTCAGGGTTATCATTCCCAAACACCGTGCTGTCGGTGTGACACCTGTTGCTGCCAAGACTGCGACAGCCATTGAACATGTCCCAATCGCTCGTGTGACTAATCTCAGCCAAACCTTGGATAAATTGAAAGATGAAGGATTCTGGACCTTTGGAACTGATATGAACGGCACTCCATGCCACAATGGAATCCCAAAGGAAAATCGCCCTTATCATCGGTGAATGACAGAAGGTATTCAAGTAATAGAGTAAGTGGATGATGATTACCATCCCTATGAATGGTCGTCAAAGCCTCAATGCCAGCGTTACACTACATTCTCGCATGTACGAAGTCTGACAATCGTCTATAAGAAAAAGTTTCCAATCAATGATTGCGAAACTTTTTGCTGTTCGTAGTATATTTATAGCTTCTTGACCTGCAATAGCGCCATCTCCACAGCATAGTTGATAATCTGACGAAGATCTTTTTGACGTACATCTCCAACTGCAAAGATACCTGCACGAGCTGTTTTCATATTATTGTCTGTCACAATCCAACCTGCCTCATCTTGGATTTGCAAGTCTTTAGCAAAATCACTAACAGGATCTAAACCGACATAGACAAAGACACCGCCAAAAGCTTGATTTGTCACTTGACCAGTCTTAACATTTTCAATCAAAACTGACTCTACGCGGTTTTCACCTTAATTTCTTTGACGACAGAATCCCATATGAATTTGATGCATTAGCTGGCACGGTCTTGTAAAACTTTCTTTTGAGCACAGTTCCATCACGACGGTGAACGATGGTTACAGATTTAGCAAATTGTGTCAAAAATATAGCTTCTTCAACTGCTGAGTCTCCGCCACCTACGACTAGCAAGTCTTGGTCACGGAAAAAGGCTCCATCACAGACTGCACAGTAAGAAACTCCTCGGCTATTGAGTTCTTCCTCACCTGGAACTCCCCAAAGACGATGTTTTGATCCTGTTGCTACAATAACAATACGGGTTTCAAAAACTTGGTCATCAGTTATTATCTTCTTAAATGCCCATGGTCCTCCAATATTTTCTACCAAACCATACAGATGTTCAACTCCAAGATTTTCCAATGGCTCAAACATCTTTTCAATAACTCAGGTCCACTCTATTGAGTATAACCTGGGTAGTTTTTCAATGTCAGTATTATCCATCCACGGAAGACCACCCTTCGAGCAAAGCAACTTTGAGATTGCTACGTGCCGCCTTACAAGCAGTAGCCATGCCCGCAGGTCCTGCACCAATAATAATAGTATCGTACATTGTTTTTCCTTCTTTCTCGTTGTAACTATCTTTAGTCTAACTAATTACCTGGAATTTGGCAAGTATCAAGCCTTTAGGACAATCAAGATGCTCATTGTCGCAAAGGATAATACTGGAACTATCAAAACTCAATCATGATCATATCATACAAGTGGGCTTGACGAGCCTTGGCTGTTTTATCAACACCTACAAGAGCTCTTAGACCGATCCAAAAACCTAAGCCGAGCAAAACAAGTAGCATTGTGATAACTAAACTCTCCAGATACAAGGCAAATATTTGTAGGAGCATGCTCTCTCATTTCTAACAATTTTAAAGACTAAACCCAGCTAGCTTGGCCAACTGAGTTTTTCTTATCTTCTATTATATCAAATATAGGTCCGTTTGTAACTAGCAAAGAATTCTTTTGTTCGTTCTTCTTTAGGATGATTGATAATTTCATCTGGTGTTCCTGATTCAATGATTTTTCCTTTGTCCAAAAACAAAACCTTATCAGCAACTTGAGCTACAAATGACATATCGTGGCTTACCAAAATCATGGTTTGACCAGACCTGGCTGCATCAGCAATGGACTTCTCAACTTCACCCACCAATTCTGGATCAAGTGCTGAAGTTGGTTCATCCAAGAGTAAGACGTCTGGTTTCATGGCTAGAGCACGCGCTATTGCGACCGTTGTTTTGCCCTGACAAGTGACGCGGATAATGCTGTTCACGATCAGAAAGTCCAACCTTAGCTAGCTCTTCCTTAGCAATTTCAGTCGCTTCTTCGTTCGATAATTTCTTGACAACAAGCAAGCCTTCCTTGACATTATCAAGAGCTGTTCTGCGTTCAAACAAATTGAATTGTTGGAAAACCATGGACAATTTACGACGAAGTGTCAGGATCTCGTCTTGAGTAATTTGAGAAAAATCAACTGCAAAAATCATCAATCTGAATACTTCCACTATCAGGGTTTCTAGATAGTTTAGGCTACGGAGAAAGTTGATTTCCAGCCCCTGACGAGACCAATCAAGGCAACAACTTCTCCTTTTTCAATCTCCAAGTCCAGGTGATCAAGACTGTTTGACCCGAAAAGGATTTGCTTAAATTTGAAATTTTAATCATTAGTGAGCTCTCCTTTCACATCTGTCTCAACATTATCTGGTGCTGTAATAGCCATTTTTCTTTCAATGAAAACGCCAATATTTTCAATAACGATATTTACCACCCAATCAGACGAGAGCTACTGAGATGAAACGTTCAAAATAGCGATAATCAGCTCCACCCAAAATCTGAGCTTGAGCAAAGACTTCTACAACACCTGCACTCAAAGGCTAGAAAGTTCCTTTTGTCAACCCTATTAAAGAATTAATCAAGGTTGGTGTTGCCACAACCGCCGCATTTGGAATTATCACTCGACGATAAACTTGTCACGAGTCATGCCAAGACTTCGAGCAGCTTCAATCTCACCTGGATTTACAGGAAAGAATTGCCGCACGAAGAGTTTCGCTGGCACAGGCTGCCCTCGTTAAAAAGCAAAAGCCACAATCGCAAATGTTGCTGCTGGAATAGCATTAATGTTCAGAGAAGTTCCCCATTGTTGATTCAAGGCTTTTTCAAAAGCTAATGGAATCGTAATAAGTCAACATCAGTTGGACTAAAATTGGGTTCCTTTTGGAAACTAACAAAAAGGCTTGTAATGGGTATATAAATCTAACTCGGTTGATTTTAACGATAGCAAAGATTAGGGCTAGCATGATGCCATAGGCACCAAATACCGTTAACATCAATGTTGTAGGTAATTGCTGTACAATTCTTGGAATCCCATCAAAGACAGAACGCCAACTAAAAAGTTTTGCCATCTGGAATATTGGCATCAAATTTTGATACCAATCAGATGCTAAAATCGTTTTAACATTCATAGAAACATCCTCTCAAGATAATGATTCATTCTATCATGTACTTATGCTCTAATTAAAACATTTGCTATGAGCATATCAGATTTCATCTACCTTCTGATGTATCATGCTTTAAAAGTGGGAGGTTATACTATTTTCATTTATCAAGGAGATAGAGCAAAAACTAATTCAAATCAAGTTATTGTATGATTTACGATAGCCAATTTGTTTTACAAGACCATTTTCAACAATAGTATTGGACGTTTCAATAGCATACCACTCACTGGCCAGAGTTTTGGCTGCTTCTTTGTTTGACAATGTTTCAACCTTAGTCTTTCAATCCGAGTTCACGATGTTGATTCCACTCAGTATTGAAAAATTGCTTCAATTCAAATCCCGAAGTTTTCGAGCCAGTTTAAATGACCTTTTCACTCCAGGTCTCTTCAACGATATGAACGTCTTTATATTCTAGTCCGAGTTGATCTAATTCTTTTCTTAGCTTTTACAGGTTGTGCATTTTTGGATATTCGATAAATTCTAACATCTTCTTCTCTTTCTATTTTTATTTTCTTGATAACTACACCTTCATGATTCAAGAGCTAAGCCTTCTTATCGAGTCCCCAAGCATAGCCTGTCAGATGTCCTCCAGCACCTAGCACACGGTGACAAGGCACAAGGATAGAACCAGGGGATTGCGACCTACTGCTCCTCCTACTGCCTGAGCAGAGCCACCTACAAGTCCTTACTATTTGCCCATAAGTAACAGTCTGGCCAAAAGGAATTCCACATCAAGTAGTTCCAGACTCTCAAAGTCACTACCAATAGGAGCTAAAAGCATTTCAGATAAGTCTTGATCCTGCCCTTAAAATAAATCTCTAAATAGGAGTAATTTGATTTAAAATGGGATGACTTTCAACAACAGTCACATCATTTTCAGATAATCCCTTCTCAAAAATCGCTCTCTTCTTCAATCCATATCCCAAACAAATAGTGGTCATCTGCTACCAGAGATGAGGGGGCCAATCGGTGACTTGTATAGTATCTTTGCATACTTCTTAGGCATTTGATTTTAATTTTTGATAGCCATACGTTCCCCGTCTACTGGAACTTTACCAACCTGTTTGAATCAAGTTTTTCAAAAGATATGCTGCATGGCTATGTTTTAGCGTGTGTATCTGAACGAAAATCTAGGTAATCAAGCCTTCAATCAAGCGCTTCTAAAGGTCTGCAGACAACACCTTGACCTTGCGCGTCTCTAGCAACAGCAATACGGTGAAATACTAAGTATTCTGCTTCATTTCCCTCCAGTTGCCATCATAGAATTGCTTCATAGCTTTTCTGAGCTTTTAGTCACTGCTGCATAGGCTAAGAGGTCCACCTTCGTCTGAGGGCTACATAAAAGCTTGACCAGAGATGATATCTTCCAATAATGATATCTGCATCTGGGTAGCCGTTTTGCCACTGAGTGCTACCAGCTTCTGCCAAATATTTCTTGGCTCCTCAATCACTTGCATAATTGCATCAACTTCGTTTGGAAAGGCTAAGCGAATCTCCATCATTCATCCTCTTTTCATACTATTTCTCTCATCATAGCATAAATTATTTCTTTCTACAAGCACTTGAAACTTGACTTTCTGTTTTTGTTATTCTATAATCTAGTTATTAAAAACTAGATAAAAAGGAGTTAGAAATGAATTTTAGTTTTTCCTACCCAAAATGGGAAGAAATTCCAAATATCGACCTTTACCTAGACCAAGTCTTACTTTATGTCAATAAAGTATGTGAACCCATCTCATCAAAATCTGACAAAGGCCTAACTGCTTCTATGGTCAATAACTATGTGAAACACGGCTACCTGACAAAACCTGATAAGAAAAAATACCAACGCTCAGCAAATTGCCCGCTTGATCGCCATTACAACGCTGCAGTCTGTCTTTTTTCTATTCAAGAGATTGCTCAAACACTCCAATACTCTGCAAACTGAGACTAACTCAGAGCAACTCTATAACGCTTTTTGTAAACTATATGAACGAAGGATTGACCCTAGAAAATTCCATTATTCAAAGTAGTTGTCAAACTATTAAACTCTATCATCAAACTTTGGCTCTCATTAAGACGGAATAGAAGGAGGAAAATCAATGAATACCAGCTTAAAACTTAGTAAAAGACTCAGTTTCGGAGAGGAAGTTGCCAACAGTGTAACCCACTGCTGTAGGGGCCCTTTATCATGCTCATTCTACTTCCCATTTCATCAACTTATAGTTATGAGGTACATGGTCTCTTATCATCTATCGGTGTCTCTCATTTTCATCATCAGTCTTTTTCCATGTTTTCTTTCTTCTGACCATTTATCATTCCATGGCCTATGGGTCCAACACATAAGTATGTGCTCCGTATCATCGATCACTCCATGATTTATGTTGCCATCGCAGGTTCCTATACTCCGGTGGTTTTAACCCTGATGAATAATTGGTTTGGTTATCTCATTATTGCTATCCAATGGGGGACAACTATTTTCGGTATTCTTTATAAAATCTTTGCCAAGAAGGTCAATGAAAAATTCAGCCTCATCCTTTACCTCATCATGGGATGGCTTGCTATTGGCTATCTTACCAGCAATCATCAGTCAGACAAGTCCAATGTTTTGGAGTCTTATGGTTTCAGGAGGTCTATGTTACACCGTAGGAGCAGGATTCTACGCCAAGAAAAAACCATACTTCCACATGATTTGGCATCTCTTCATTCTAGCAGCCTCTACTCTCCAATACATTGCTATTGTTTATTACATGTAAAAAAGAAGGTGGGAAAAATCCCAACCTCTTTTTTTATTTACACAAATTGATAAAGTACTGATGCAGACGAAGATCATTTGTCAATTCAGGATGAAAGGAGGTTACCAGCATATTTTTCTTGTGCCGCAACGATTTTGATTGTTCACAATCGCTAGAACATCAACATCCTCGGCAACACTACTGATAATTGGGCCACGGATAAAAGGTCATTGAATTTTTACCAACGCCCTTGCAGTCAGCTTCTGTATAAAAGCTTCCTAGCTGACGTCCATAGGCATTGCGCTCTACTACTATGTCCATAGTTGCTAGATGGCTTTCCTCTTGAGAAGTGATTTGTTTTGCTAGCAAAATTAAACCCGCACAAGTTCCAAAGACTGGTAAACCATTGAGAATAGCCTCTCTTATAGGAATGAGCATCTGCTGATCTCGCAACAGTTTCCCCATCGTTGTAGACTCTCCCCCTGGCAAAATCAAACCTGATAGCTCACTTCGATGTTGCTGAAAAATCTTCTAGGGTTTCGCAGTTCAACACTCAACTCCTAGTTGAGCAAGCATTTTCTCGTGTTCTACAAAGGACCTTGCAAGGCCAAGATTCCGATTTTCATCTATTTTCCTCGCTCAGCCATGAGAATTTAGTTCATTCTCATTGATACCAACCATAGCTTCTCCCAAGTCTTCCGAGATTTGAGCCAGAATTTGAGGATTCTGATAATTTGTAACTGCCTTAACAATTGCTACTGCACGTTTAACAGGATCACCTGATTTGAAAATCCCTGAGCCAACAAACACACCTTCTGCACCTAGCTGCATCATAAGAGCAGCGTCCGCTGGTGTTGCGACTCCTCCAGCCGCAAAAGTTAACAACTGGTAATTTTCCATTTTCGTGGACATATTGAACTAATTCTACAGGTACTTGAGTTCTTTTGCAGCAACATATAACTCGTCCTCACGGAGGTTTTGAATGCGGCGAATTTCTTGATTCATCATACGCATATGACGAACCGCCTGAACAATGTCTCCTGTTCCTGGTTCCCCTTTTGTACGGATCATAGAAGCTCCTTCAGCGATACGGCGCAAGGCTTCTCCTAGGTCTTTAGCACCACAAACAAAAGGAACTTGAAATTCTTTCTTGTCCACATGGAAACGATCGTCAGCTGGAGATAGAACTTCGCTCTCATCGATATAGTCAATCTCGATAGCTTCTAAAATCTGAGCTTCAACAAAATGCCCAATTCGAACCTTAGCCATAACTGGAATGCTGACTGCTTCTTGGATTTCCTTAATCATCTTTGGATCACTCATGCGAGAGACACCACCCGCTGCACGAATATCAGCTGGGATTCGTTCCAAAGCTATAACTGCTGCTGCACCTGCAGCCTCAGCAATCTTGCCTGTTCAGGATTTTGAACATCCATGATGACGCCACCCTTAAGCATCTGTGCCAAATTCTTATTTAATTCATAACGATTTTCAGTCATTCTTTTCATCCTCAATAGTTGTATTGGTAGCTACAGTTTTATTGTAAGGTATAAAAAGACTTCATAACAAGATAAAATAAATCGATTTGTCCGGGTACAATTATCTCTATCACAAAAAGCACCCACATTGAGTACTTTTATTTCTTAGATTTTAATACTTTTCACAAGATAAAGAGATATCCTGAAACCATGTAGGCAACAAAGATAGTTGCTGCCCATTTAAAGACAAAGCCCCAACCATGTTTGGTAGCATTCAAAAAAAGAAAATAAGGGAAGGGACTATCCTTAGCATTAGGGACATCCATCTTTAAACAAAAACCGTTTAAAAGGGCAAAAATCATATAAAGCAAAGGAAGGCTAGTCCAAAGCATGGGATCAACTAACTTATATTGACGACTCTTATCAAAAATAATTGTATCTGCTAAAAAACCAGAGAGGGACAATATAATGACAAAGAAAAATTTTCCAAGCGGTAAAAATCTGTCGTCAAGGGAGCTAGCATGAAATGATGAGATCACACAAGTAATCATAATACTCATAGTGACGCCACCTTTGAGACGTAGAATACCAGGGACTCTGCCAACTATCACCTCCACTACGCATCTTTAACAAAAGATAACCTGTAAAAAGTACAACCAAAAAGGTTAGAAAGTACTGTGTAGTAGCAACATCCCTAAACCACCGCGTTTGGTAATCTCCAAGTATACACCGGTAAAGGCTGCTATAAATAAAAAGATACGACTATAAAATATTACTTTTTCATTTTTAATCATGATTAAATCTTCTTCACAAATTCTGATTTAAGCTTCATAGCTCCAAAACCATCAATCTTACAGTCGATGTTATGGTCACCCTCTACAATACGGATGTTTTTCACACGAGTTCCTTGTTTGAGGTCTTTAGGAGCACCTTTGACCTTCAAATCTTTAATCAAGGTTACTGTATCTCCATCAGCTAGTTTGTTCCCATTTGCATCGATGGCAACAATGCCTTCTTCTGCTTCTGCTTGCTCAGCAGGATTCCACTCGTAAGCACATTCTGGACAAACTAGAAGTGCGCCATCTTCATATACATATTCTGAATTACATTTTGGGCAATTTGGTAATTGACTCATGTTATCTCCTTAAAAAAATTTATGATTATTTGATTGTCAAATTTTCTTCAACAGCAACTATTATACCTTAAAATACATTTTTTGACAAATAATCATGAAAAACCGATTAGCCCAAAAATGGTTAATCGGTTTTAAGTTATTCTTATAAATATTTCTGTGCTTCCGCCTTGATTTTTGTCAACAACTTCTAAAATAGAAAGTCCTGTTGTATCTAAGTAGATAGCATCTTCTGCTTGCTTCAAGGGAGAAGTTTCTCGATGACTATCACTTGTAATCACGCGTCGCAATCTCCTCTTTCAAGGTTTCCAAATCAGTTTCAATGCCCTTGGCAAGATTTTTCCTTGTAACGACGTTCTGCACGCTCATCCACAGAAGCTGACAAGAAATATCTTTAATTCAGCCTTAGGTAACACTACCGTACCAATATCATGACCATCCATAACAATGCCACCTTGTTGAGCAATTTCTTGTTGAAGAGCGACCAATTTTTCACGAACTGCAGGAACTGCTGCAAAAGAAGAAACTGCATTGGTCACAGTATTTTTCTCTAATGGGATGGCTGACATCCACATCTCCTACATAGACAAGCTGTTGTCCATCCTCAGAACGCCCAAACTAATCGGATATTGATCTAATAAATCAAGAACTTGAGAAGCTTCTTCTGGACTAATTTGGTGCTGCAAGGCAATGTAGGTTGCCGCTCGATACATAGCCCCTGTGTCTAGATAGGTATAACCTAAGTCCTTAGCAATAATTTTAGCTACAGTGCTTTTTCCACTTGAAGCCGGACCATCAATCGCAATCTGAATTGTTTTTCATCTTTGCTCCTATCTTATTTTAAGAACATCACCAGGATTTGCAAACCAGACCCCGTAGACATGAAGGAGAAAGGATTTAAAGCTTCAAGCTGAGCAATAGAGATTCCAGCACGAGCTGCAATAGCTGCTTCCCCTTCTCCCGCTAAAACAGTAATTGTTCCTTCGGCATCGGTATGTTCTTCTGTACGCGTTTTTTCAGTAGTCTCGGAAACAGTAGTTTCTGTCACTGGTGTACTAGTAGTCGTAGTAACTTCCTCAACTTTTGGAGCTGAAGCATCATAGAAATCTTTCAAAGATGCTGTTCGGTCACTACCTCCTGATGATAAATAAACCAATACAACAATCATCCCAAGAACAATTACAAAGAAAATGGCTGCCAAAATTGTTAAAAATACGGTTTGCGATAACTCCCGTGCCTTTTTTATTGCGATTTCGACGCTCTGTTCTTGTCTCTTCTTCTTGATTTTCATAAATATCTTCTTGCCATGGTTCTTTTTCCATACCCTACTCCTTGAGTTTTTCTTATTTTCTTATTACAATATAAATATGAAAAATCACACTTATACCTGAACGTTGCATAGCTTGTGGCTATGCCAGACTTATTCTGAAATATTCGATTACCATGATAGTGGAATCGTCCGTTTTTATGATAATCCTGACCAGTTAGAGAAAAGAAGTTTCTATAACTGATGACCTACTAGAGGCTGTTAAAAACTGCCCTACACGTGCACTAAATTAAAGATTAATTCTTATTATTTGTGGAGAAACACTGTCTTTATTCCACTCCCTCTAGTTTAGCATATTTTTCTAGAAAATTATAGTATTTTGAGAGACAATTTATCAATTTTTCTTTAGACTTTCTTGCCCCTTAAAAAGAAAGAGTTGCTTTTTCTTCTAGTGAACCAAAAACCAAAAAAAGAGGAGATTCTTCCTCTTTTTCATCTTGTTTTCAAGTTCTAGTCTTCAAATCCATTTGGATGTTGACTTCTGCCATGCATGCATCTTCACACATTTCAGTAATACCAAGTCCTGCTTCCCATCCTAGTTCTTCCTTAGCTTTTGCTGGGTCTGAGTAGCAAGCTGCGATATCACCAGGACGGCGTTCAACAATGCGGTAAGGAATTGGGCGTCCGACTGCTTTTTCCATATTTTGGATAATTTCAAGAACTGAGTAGCCTTTTTCCTGTACCAAGGTTATAGATATTGAGTCCTGAGCCTTTTTGAAGCTTCTTAAGGGCTGCAACGTGTCCCTTTTAGCTAAATCAACGACGTGGATATAGTCACGAACACCTGTTCCATCTTCTGTGTCAGTAATCATCTCCAAAGACTTGAACTTGTTCCAATTTACCAACTGCGACTTGTGTCACATATGGTAGAAGGTTGTTTGGAATACCATTTGGATTTTCTCCCAAATCACCGCTCTCATGGGCACCGATTGGGTTGAAGTAACGCAGTAAACAACGTTCCACCTGAATCTGCTTTATAGATATCTGTTAATATTTCTTCCAACATGAGCTTAGTACGACCATAAGGGTTGGTAGCTGAAAGTGGGAAATCTTCTAGGATTGGGACAGTATGAGGATCTCCGTACACTGTCGCTGAAGAACTGAAGATGATATTCTTGCAATTATTTTCTTCCATTGCTTTCAAAAGGCTCACTGTACCAGCAATGTTGTTATCATAGTAGGCAAGTGGGATACGTGTTGACTCACCAACTGCCTTCAAACCTGCAAAATGGATGACTCCTGTAGGTTCTTCCTGTTTGAAAATATCACGAAGTGCATCCGTATCTCGGATATCAGCTTCATAGAAAGGAATCTCTACTCCGGTGATTCTTTCTACTACTTCTAGGCTTTTTACGGCTACTGTTGACTAAGTTATCTACGACAACAACTTGATGACCAGCTTGGACCAGTTCAATGACAGTGTGAGTACCGATAAATCCTGCACCACCTGTTACCAAAATCTTTTCTTGCATATTTTTCCCTCAATTCTTTGCTTGCTTTTCCTATTTTACCATTTTTACAAGGGATGTCATTTGCAATCCCAATATCTTCGTAAAAAGGAAGTAAAAAGCAAAATCTTTCCCTATGTTTAACATATTTATCAATCAGGTAATCATTTGGCTCTAGCTTTCCAGTTCTTCCTTGAATTAATTCAGCCAAATGATAACCAATAAGTGGACCAGTTGTAAGACCCGATGAGCCCAATCCACTTGCTGCATAAACCCTGTCAGACCTGGAACCTGTCCAAAAGAATGGAGAGAAATCACTGGTATAGGCTCGGATTCCAACACGTTCCCCAGCAGAAACTGCTTCTGCCAATACTGGATAGTTAGGCAAGGCTGCTTCTACCATTTGATGGAGCAAATTTTCATCGACCGTCAGATCAAATCCTTTGTCATTTTCATGAGTAGCACCTAAGGATAATTTACCACCAGCAAAAGGAATCAAATCCCATTCACCTTCAGGCATCACAACTGGAAAGTCAGCCATATCTTGGCTTACTTGATAGTCTCGCAGTTGTCCCTTTTGTGGACGGACATCTACCTGATAGCCTAGTGGTTCCAAAATTTGACTCAACCATGCTCCAGTCGCCAAAATTACATAATCGTATACACTATCGCCAATCTGGTAACCCAATGCTAAGGGTGTCAGACTGACCTTTTCGCTAACTACTTTAACTTGACTCGCTTCTAGTAGACGTGACACCAAGACTTGCCCATCCACCCGAGCTCCACCAGAGGCGTAGAGCAATTGCTCAAATCCCTGCAGACCTGGAACAAGATACTTGCAGTCGCTTGATCTAAAAATGGCTATTCCCCAATCAGGGAGATTCATCTTTACGTTGCAAGGCTAGTTTATAGAGTTCTTCCAACTTAGATTCATCTTTTTCAAGAGAAAGACTCTCGAGCGTTGATAAAAATCAACCTCCTGTCCAGACTCTTGTAAATCATTCAACAAATCGATATAGAAGTCTGCTCCCAAACGCGCCATCTTGTACCAAGCTTTATTGCGTCGTTTAGAAAACCAGGGACTGATAATACCAGCCTGCCTTGGTCGCCTGTCCTAGTCCATGGTCAAAGACAGTTACTTCCACATCAACTTCTTTAGAAAGATAGAGCAGCCGTTGCTCTACAATTCCTGCTCAACAATGGCAATCATACTTACACTTTCTAACTAGATGTTGTGGAATGGATTTGTGGACGCTTGACTTGCGATAACTTCTAGCGACCAAGCATTTTCTTTCTGCCATCTCGTTCAAGAGCGCTGCTATTTTTGGAACAAGAGAAATTTCAATATAATGCCCAGGGTCCAGAGCTAACAGGCCATCTGATAGCATGTCCTGAGCAGTATGGTAATAAATATCACCAGTGATATAGACATGAGCTCCTTTAGCTAAAAGCATCTTGATAGAATGATTGCCCACTTCCACCACAAATGGCAACTCTAGAAATTTCTTTTTCAAATCACTCTCTTGATAATGGACCATCCGCAGACTATCAAGGGCAAAGACTTCCTTAACCCGACTAGCAAATGTTTCAAAGGTTTGAGGTCGGATACTTCGATACGCCCAATGCCTCGTTCAGGACCTGTTTCCGCAGATAAGTTGTATTCTCAATACCTAACATCTGGCAGAACCAGTCATTGAGGCCATTTTCAACAATATCAATATTGGTATGGCTGACGTAGACTGCTATATCATGCTTAATCAAGTCGATGTAGATTTGATTTTGGGGACGGCTCGCTACCAAGTCCTTGATAGGACGGAAGATAGGCGTGTTTGACGATAATAAGATCCACATCTTTTTAATAGCTTCAGCCACTGTTTCCTCACGAATATCAAGGGCAACCATAACCCTTTTTAATATCCTTGTCTATAGGTACCTATTTGCAGTCCCCTGACTATCTCCTTCCATTGAAAAATTCCTGGGGACAAAAGGCTTCATAGCGTTTAATCACTTCACTTGTTTGCATGGAGGACCTCCTTAATTGCTTGAATTTTATCAATCAGAATCTGACACTCCGCCAGATTTTTCTGGGATTTGATCGAGTGCATACTCTGGTTTCCCAGCTTCTGCCATTTTTCTACAAATACTGGACTAGCTTCTTGTGATAGGAAAGGCCCAAAACGAACTTCACTAGCTGATAGGTTCATGGTCCCAGTTTCAACAACTATGATTTCATAATATTTTCCTGCTTCCTCTAGGATACTCTCAGCAACAATCTGGAAACCGTGGGCATGCAGCCAATCCCCGCAACTCATCTTCGCGATTGTTGGGTTGAAGAATCAGGCGATTCACACTAGATAGCTTGTCCAAACCTTCTTCCAAGATAGTAGCGATTAAGCGCCCCCCCATCCCTGCGATGGTAATAGTTGATACTTGGTCAGTTTCCTCAAAGGCTGCTAAGCCATTGGCTAAACGAACCTGAATTTTCTCAGTCAAGCCATGACTTTCAACATTTTTAACTGCAGATTGATAGGGTCCTCTACAACTTCACCCGCGATGGCAGCTTCAATATGACCTTTTTCAACTAATTCAATAGGTAAATAAGCATGGTCGCTACCGACGTCCAGCAAAATAGCTCCTTGGGGAACAAATGAAGCCACTGTTTCTAATCTCTTTGAAATCATCTTCTCTCACTTTCAAAAACTCTATTTCCTTTATTATACCATATTTTATCTGGCAATCCTGCACCTAAAAAGACCGCAATCATGGATTGCAGTCTTTTCTTTATCTTTAACTTGATAACTGACTTGTCAGTATGAAAATCACAATAAAGACGAGCATCATAATGCCATAGATAGGCAATGTTTGAACTGTAAGTGTTGAAATTTCAAGCAATTTTTGGATTCTTGGGAATAGAGCTGCTCCAAGGAAACCTCCAACTGACCAAATAATCAATAGCACACGCCACAGACTAAATGGCAAGCAAGCTCTGACTACTGACATAAAAACCAATTGATGCTAGTAAATAATAGAGTAGGGTTCCTGTCTCGACTTCTGACCAGCCTTGGCTAGACCCAAAAATTTTAACAAAGAGAACACTAGAGACTACCATCAAGGCACTTGGTAAAGCTCGAAGCATGGATTTTTTGAGGAAGTTTTGTTCCACAGGTTTGATATTTCGTTCAAAAGTTAATACAAACGGTGGGAATCCTTCCACAAACTGGTCAATCATAGTTATCTGAATCGGAATGAATGGGAAAATCAAAATCCATTCAGTACGACCCAACAGCACTGGCAATACAGATAACTGCTAGCAAGGAAGATAGATTGTTCAATCAAGAAAATCGGAGCAATGTAAGGCTATTGTTGACTACACGACGACCTTCGAAGAGAATCTCAAGAACATCAGATGAAATCTGAATTCAAGAGGGATTTAGATTTGCAATCTGACGAGTCGCTGGATCTCCTTCAGCCATAACAATGGAACAGTCTGCCTCACGCAGAGCTAGGATATCATTGACACCATCCCCTGTCATAGCTGTTGTATGTCCTGCTTTTTCAGAGTTTGAATGATTAATTTCTTTTGATAAGGGACACTCGACCGAAAATCGCAGTCTCCTCAACTATAGCAATCAATTCTTCATCCGTAATTTTTGAACAGTCGACATAGCTCTCATAATCTGCAAAACCAGCTTTCGAGCAATACTTGATACCGTGACAGGATTATCTCCAGAGATGATCTTGAGACCTACTTCTTGTGAACGGAGATAGTCTAGGGTTTCTGCTGCTCCCTCTCGAATAGGATCTAATATTTCAAGAAGGGCCAAGGCTTGAATATCAGATGGTTTCTGAGGTTTGGCATAGTCTAATTTTTCTTGACTGAGAGCCAACACTAAGACCCGTGAACTACGTTCTAAGCCTGCTCTTGCTTCTTTCACTTCTTGGTCTAGCTAACATTTCTGGAGCACCTAGAAAGACAGTTCTGAGTCCTTCCATCTCCATCGCACCCCACTTACGGTCACTTGAGAAAGGGATACTAGACAAGACAGTATAACTTTCTTGGCCTTGAAAAACCTTGGCGAATTGCTTGGGCAGTTGGATTTTTATCCTGGCTGTTTGCCATATAGCTCGTTAATATGCTAGCAATAGCATTCTCATCATAAGTCTCTGTTAAAGGGATTAGAGAATCTACATTCATTTTCCCTTGGGTAATGGTACCTGTCTTATCCAGACAGAGCATATTCACACGGGCCAAAGTTTCGACAGAATACATTTCTTGTACCAGAACCTTCTTTAGTCCCAGTTTGATAACAGCTGTCAAAAGAGAGGTGATGGTTAGGGAGAGCAATTCCCTTAGGCAACATCCCCAAAAGAGCTGTAGATGAATTAACTACAGATGACTTTAGTGGTAAACCCTTTAAAATTAAGGCTTCTATCAAAAGTGCCACACCAAAAGGAATAATAATTTTTCCGGTAAAACCGGCTAAACTATCTAGCGATTTCATAATCCGAGAATTGATTGGTTTAACAGTCTTGGCCTCTAACATAAGCTTTGGCAGCATAATTATCTGCTCCAACATGATTGACCTTGGCAAGTACAGAACCACTGGCGAGAAAAACCCCTGATAAGAGTACGGCCTCTACTTCCTTTTGGACCAAATCACTCTCACCAGTCAGCATAGCTTCATTGACTTCTGCAAAACCTTCTAGAACGATAGCATCACTGGGAATCTGTTCACCAGCCGACAAGCAAATAATATCATCAAAACGAGGCTCTTCAGGATCCAGAGCTATTTCTTGGCGTCCCGGATAGCTTTTTACCCTTTCCTTGGTTAGGAGATTGAGCTTTATCAACCATATGCTTGGCATGGGCTCCGTCACAATCCCAGAAAAAGGCATTAAAGCAGATAACCGCAAAAGAAAACTAGATTACTCCAAGCCTGTACAAAGGCTAGAGCAAGAGCAATGGCAAAGTTCAAGGCATTAAAGAGGGTAAAGACATTTTCGTTTGATAATTTGCCAAGGTGCTGGTACTGGCTGAGGCTTTAAAATCATTAACCTGGCCTTGTGTGGCGTTTCCCTAACTTGAGATTGGGTTAATCCCATTAATTTATTTTCCATAAATTCTATCATATCATTTTTAAGAAATTATTCTATTTTATCCCCAATACCCAATCTTCTCCTCATAAAAATGTTTGCCTGTCAAGCCCTGATAAGGTATAATAATAGAAAGCAAACTGAAGGAGACATCATGTTTTATACTTATCTACGTGGGCTGGTTATATTGATTCTCTGGTCAATCAACGGTAACGCCCATTATCACAATACCGATAAAATCCCTAACCAAGATGAAAACTATATTCTAGTAGCTCCTCATCGTACTCTGGTGGGACCCTGTCTACATGGCCTTTGCAACCAAACCCAAACAGTTCATTTTTATGGCTAAAAAGGAGCTATTTTCAAATCGTATCTTTGGCTGGTGGATTCGTATGTGTGGTGCTTTTCCTATTGATAGGGAAAATCCCAGTGCCTCAGCTATCAAATATCCGATTAACGTCCTTAAAAAGAGTAATCGCTCGCTCATCATGTTTCCGAGTGGTAGCCGCCATTCTACAGATGTTAAAGGTGGTGTTGCTCTGATTGCTAAAATGGCCAAGGTCCGTATCATGCCAGTTACCTATACTGGTCCTATGACATTAAAAAGGACTTTTCAGTCGTGAACGTGTTGATATGAACTTCGGAAATCCTATTGATATCTCTGATATAAAGAAAATGAATGATGAAGGGATTGAAATAGTAGCAGACCGTATCCAGTCAGAATTTCAACGTTTGGACGAAGAAACTAAGCAATGGCATACCGATACAAAACCAAATCCTCTCTGGTGGTTTATCCGTATCCTGCCCTTATCCTAGCTATTATCATTGGTATCCTTACCATTATTTTTAGCTTTATCGCAAGCTTCGTTTGGAATCCAGATAAAAACGTGAAAAACTTCAACAGAATTAAAAAGAGCTCAAGGTATCAACCTTGAGTTTTTCTATTTTAGCTCTCGCATGATTTTTAAAGCTCGTATCTTATTGACAAAATATCTATCTATAGTATACTTTTTAGGTAAGCTGATTTAGCTCAGTAGGCAGAGCGCATCCATGGTAAGGATGAGGTCGCCGGTTCGATCCCGGCAATTAGCATCATCTATCCGCCCCTGATTTAGGGGCGGATTTTTCTTGACATTTTCTTGACCTTATAGTAGAATAGTCTCTGCGATGAGTCGATAAGTAGCGATAGCTACTATTGAGCATAAGGAGGTCATAACGCAGGAGTGGACCTTGAGAGATTGTGTGAACCGATTTCTCACATGGAGATGCCTCTCAGGCTTTCTGGTTTTACCAGAAAGTTTTTTTATTGTCTTAAAATCTCCTTCAATCAACCATTGAGCTAACAAGGATTCTTAATAAAAACCCTATCACATCAAGTGATAGATTTTTACTTTTAGATTAACGTACTGTACGGATACGCATTGTGTTTGTACGAACAGCTTCACCAAGAGGCACACCTGCAACAATAATCTATATCATCACCAGATTGAACCAAACCCTTTGTTCAATAGCAATTTTCTCAACAGATCAAACATGTCGTCAGTGTTTGATGGACGGTCAGTAGTTACAGGAATAACACCCCAGTTCAACATCAATCCACGTTGTGTCAATTCGTCAAATGTGATAGCTAAGATATCAGCATCAGGACGATATTTAGAAATCAAACGAGCTGTGTGACCTGTCTTAGTAATGGTTACAATCAATTTGATGTTCATTGAACTTGTTGCATCTTTAACAGCTGATGCCATAACTTCTGTCTTAGAGTTACGTTTAAATGAATGTGAATCTAAACGACCATACTCTTTAAGAAGAGCTTGAGCATTCTTGTCAATGGTAGCCATTGTTGTTACAGACTCAAGTGGGTATTTACCATTTGCAGACTCACCTGAAAGCATTGTAGCGTCAGTTCCGTCAATAACAGCGTTAAATACGTCTGATACTTCTGAACGAGTTGCACGTGGTTTTTCAGTCATTGTTTCAAGCATGTTGGTTGCAGTGATAACCACTTTACCAGCAGCATTCACTTTAGTGATGATTATTTTTTGGTAAACTGGAACCATTTCGAATGGCACTTCGATACCCATGTCACCACGAGCGATCATGATACCATCAGCAGCTTCAATGATTTCGTCCAGTTATCGATACCTTGTTGGTTTTCAATTTTAGCGAACAATTGAACGTGACCGTTACCAGTTTCTTCACAGATAGCACGAACTTCGTCAACGTCTTTTGCAGTACGTACGAATGAAATCGCGATGAAGTTGATACCTTGCTCAAGACCAAAGCGAATATCAGCATTATCACGCTCAGCAAGTGCTGGGAAAGGAATTTTAGTGTTTGGGATGTTCACACCTTTCTGCTTAGCAATAATACCGTCATTTTTCAACAACTACTTCAAATTCACGAGTTTCATCGTCTTTTAGCGAAAAATACGAAGACCCAATTTACCATCGTCAACTAAGACTTGATGACCAACTTCAACATCATCGTAGATATCAAGACCACCAGACAACGTTCAAAGCAATCACTTCACGAGGTTGATTTGATTCCTTGTTTAGTAGCAACACGGATCTTTTCACCAGTCTTGTATGAGTGCTCTTTAGCATCGCCTTCGAACAATTCAGTACGGATTTCTGGACCTTTAGTATCGAGAAGGAAACCAACTTTTTACCTGCAAGTTTTTCTGCAGGTTTAACGGTTGCCATACGGTCACCTTTTGTTCTTGGTGGTCACCGTGTGAGAAGTTGAAACGGAAAGTGTTTGCTCCAGCTTCGATCAATTGAGCAATGCTTTTTGTGCTGATGCTTCAACATCTAATTTTTCACCCCAGTATCCATCATCACCAAATACCACCACGGATTTCTACCGCAGGACCTAAGGTTGCAACGATTTTTACACGTTTGTTCATGCGATTTTTGTGACTCCTTTATATAATTCGACCTTTTATGGTCATTTTTGCAGATTAGTTAAAGTTGATTATGACAAGCTCTTATTCAAGCCAGATAGTTCAACATCAGCTTTATGAGGGTTATTATCAACAATCTTACCGTCTGATGTCAAGCTGAACAAAGCTCCTTCTTCTGCTGTTCCAAGAATTGATTTTCAACCATTTTCTCGTTACGAATACCGACAGCAACACCACCGATTCCTTGTTTAAGGAGTTTAACAGCGTGTGCGCCCATGCAGAGTGCCAATACACGGTCACGAGCAGTTGGTGAACCGCCGTTGGATGTGACCAAGTTCTGTGACACGAAGGTCCTTGTATCGCCAGCTTCTTTTGGTTTTTGACCAAATTCAGCTGCTGACACTGACACCTCTCTGCTAAAAACAATAATGTTGTGTTTTACCGTGTTCATATCCAGCTTTGATGCTTGCTACGATATCTTCAAATTTGAAGCCTTCTTCAGGATGATGATTTCGTCCAGCACCTGTTATCAATACCTCGCCTGCAAGAGCGATATCACCTGCGTTTACGTCCCATTACTTCAACAACGAAAGTACGACGGTGACTTGATGATGTATCACGAATCTTATCGATTGCATCCATAGCAGTTGTTACTGCAGTGTCAAAATCCGATTGTAAAGTCAGTACCTACGATATCGTTATCGATTGTTCCAGGAAGTCCAATAGCAGGGAATCCATGCTCAGTCAGGCGCATAGCTCCATGATAAGAACCGTCTCCACCAATAACAACGACACCTTCAATTCCGTGTTTCTTCAACGTGCTCATACCTGGTTGACCTTCAAGTTGTGCAAACTCAGGATAACAGAGCTGAGTGTGAAAGAAAGTACCACCACGTAAATGATATCCTCAACTAAACGCAGCCGTAAGTGGATAAATTTTACCAGCAACCATACCAGCGTATCCATCATAAATACTCAAATACTCCATGCCTTCTGAGATTGCTTGACGAACTACCGCACGGATGGCAGCATTCATTCCTGGGGCATCTCCCCCGCTTGTTAAAACAGCAATACGTTTCATCTAGTTTTTGCTCCTTTTTCTTTCTTTAACATTCTTTCTGATTATATCATAATTAGAATGAAAATTCTCTTATTTTTCCGTAATTTTTAGCGATAAATCGTTTTCATAACAATCTCTTTCAAAGATTCCTGTAAAGCTAAGTCTTTAGTAACAGAATAGCCTGAAGCTAAAATAGTTTGTTGTTCTTTTTGGTAGCGAATTACAACAGAATCTTCCCTTTATATTGATTTAAGATATCGTAAAATCTCTTGATCATGATCGTGGTTCTCTACCTGAATCCAGAAGCGTTCACTTACCGCTTCTTTCAAATCGTTAAAATTAACTGGAGACGACCGTCTCTTTCTTGTAAACCTTCCGTTTATATAATAAAAATCTTTCCTTCATGTAAATCAGTCTTTCAGTTGACGATATTGATTTGCAAATACAGTGACTTCAATTTTGGTCTTACTATCACTAACTTTTAGGAAAGCCATATTCTCCCCATTTTTGGTACGAATCACACGAATGGACTGTATCTCAACCAAGACCGTAGTTACCTGTCCTTCGGACAACTCAGTCAAGCTGGTAATTGGATACAAGGCATTCTTGTTAAAACTAAAAGAGGATGTGGCTGATCCTACTCGAGCCATTCTTGTTCTTTCTGGAACTTTTCAGCTTCTGTGTAGTCTTCCGTCTGTGTCCAGCTGTAACTGCTATCTGCAAATAGACTACCTAATTCCTCTGCAAAGACAAATAAAGTTGGTAAGTTATCAGTATCGATTTTCTCAAAACTATCAAAGAGACCAATCTCAACTAGAGGGGTTAAAAGACTTAATTTTTGATAGTTTTGGGGTAAGCGGGTAATAAAATCTTCAACACTTCTAAATGGACGATGCTCGATAATCCAGTAGGCAAAATCACGAGGTATTCCTTTGATAGTCTTTAAACCTAAGTGGATGGTCGTATCTGCCAACTTATCCTGATATGGCACTGTATTGATAGATAACGGAGCAATCTTAAAGCCCATTTCAAGTGCATCAACAATGTAGTCATTACTTGAATAGTTTAGCATAACTTGATAAAAGACAGCTGGATAATGGGTCTTGAAATATGCCAGTTGAAAAGCCAAAGCAGCATAGGCATAGGCATGGGAACGGTTAAAGCCATAACCCGCAAATTTCTCCATTACAGCAAAAACTTCTTGAGCCTGTTTTTGTCCATGCCCTTTTTCGAGGGCCCCTTGGATAAAACTCTCCTCCATTCGGTGCATCTCAGCCGCATTCTTTTTCCCCATAGCACGACGTAACATATCGGCTTTCCCGAGGTTAAAACCAGCGTAACGCTGAGCTACTTGCATCACCTGCTCTTGATAAAAGCATGATGCCATAAGTCGGAGCTAAGATATCTTCTAGCACAGGGTCCAGAACCGTAACCTTTTCTTTACCATGTTTTCTCGCCACAAAGTTATCGATATAGTCGCTCGCACCTGGCCGGTTCAAGGAAGTCGTCGCCACTACTTCTTCAAAATTTTGTGGTTTCACGCGTTTCAATAAGCGTATGGCTCCAGGTTGTTCAAACTGAAAGATTCCCTTGGTCTTACCAGCCACAAAGAGGGCTAAGGTTGCTTTATCCTCAAGGTCATATCCTCAATCCTTAGTGAAATTCCTTGAGTTTCATATAAGAGCTCCTGCATTTTTGCAGGCGAAGGTTGGGTTTCGAAGGCCCAAGAAATCCATCTTGAGCAAAGCCATTTCCTTCAACTCCATGAGCATCATACTGGGTAATGAACATATCCTCTCCATACTTGAGAGGGATGTAGTCTGTTAGATTTTTGTCACTGATAACGACACCAGCTGCATGGATAGAAGTCTGTCGTGGATAACCTTCAATCTTTTTGGCAATAGAGAAAGCCTTTTGGTACTCAATCTTACTCTGAATGAGTTGTCTAAAACCTAGATTGCCTTCATAGGCTGTCGTTAGAGAATCTTTAGAGCCTATTTTTTTCGATAATGGTCGTCACGTTCATCTCAGGGACTCATACCGTTTAAAAATATCTCGAGATAGCCTGCTTGGCTCCAGAGGTCGAGTAGTGACAATCTGCGCAGCATGGATACTACCATAACGGTCACGAACATAACGAATAAACTCAGGACGATAGATATCTGGGATATCAATATCAATATCGGGCATGGTGTAACGTTCACGATTCAAGAAACGCTCAAAGATAAGATTTTTAGCTACAGGATCAATTCCAGTGATATCTAAGGCATAGGCCACTAGACTTCCAACTGCGGATCCGCGTCCCATCCCCATATAATAACCTTGAGAACGACCAAAACGTAAGAGGTCCCAGACAACCAAGAAATAGTCATCGAATCCCATATCATGAATCACTGATAACTCTTCTTCTAAACGAGCCTGATAAACCTGATTCCATAATCCTTTCTGTTCCAATCCCTGAATCGCTCTTCCCCGAAGTTCTTCAACAGCAGGTCTCTCTGGATTAAAACGTGGAAGCTTGAGACTACTATCAATCTCGTGGAAATTTCCTTAATCAATCTTGCAAGGTTATCCAGTGCAATTGGAAACTTCTCTAGAAAAATCTGTTCAAGACGGTCAGCCGGTAAAAATAAGCCCTGTTGAGATTGAACATCAACCTCTCTCAAAGTCACGTTCTCTTTAATCGATTTAAGCATCTGTAGAACTTCTAAATCCTCAGACTCGAAAGAGTTAACACGATAAAGAGGGAGAATGGGGTGAGAAAAATTCGACTGAGGAGTATCTGGATACACTCCGATATAGTAGTTATGCCCTAAGTCCAAGGAATCAATTTCAGGATAGTAAGGAACAATGACACCAATATCTTCAAGGTAGGAAGAGAAATCAGCCCATTCTTTTTTACCTGTCATCTTCAGAGATGATATCTTCATAAGGTTTCGATAACCTCGAGTTTGACAGGGCTACGTAGATTGATCCATTCATCTTTATGATGAACTGTCATTTCAAGACCTAGGAGTGGTTGAATACCTTGTTTTTGACATTCTGTAATAAAGTAATAAGCTCCATAAAGATTATCAACATCCATCATCCCAAGTGATGAATAACCATATTCTTTTCCTAAAGCAACATACTTTTCAATAGAAACCATACTTTCCATAAAACTGTAGACTGTTTTTGTATCTAGTTGAGCAATCACTCTTTACCACCTCCCTTAATCTCTTTTATATTATACCATTTTTAGAAAAATAGAAACACAATTTCTTTACAAGGACCAAGATAAAAACCACAGCCAGTGAAAAGCTGTGGTTTTTAAAATTCTTCTAAAAATGTCAAAAGCAGATACTGTCTTCAGCTTCCTCAACTTATTTATCTCTATCTTTCGTTAAAAATATCCCAATTAGAACTAGAACTAGTGAGGAAAAGGAAAAGACCCTAAACATCTGCCAATCCGGGTCGAATGCTAGAGCCCGGAAAGCAAAATAAAATCCTGCACTCGTATACAAGACAGTTTTACTTACTTTATTTATCTCTACCCCGATTAAGACAGTTGCTATAGGGTGTAAAGCAATTAAATTAGGTCCTAAAAATCAAGAATACAATTCCCCATGGAGCAGTAAATAAAGCAAAGAGATATAAATAGGAGAATATAGGTAAGTGCCAAATAAAATGAGAAGATAGAAAAGAGCCGAAGGGTTTCTTAACTGCTTTTTGGACCATTCTTCATATCTTCCACTGAGATTATTTTCTACAATTAGTTTATCTTCTTTGTTTAGCTCTACATTTGGATTTTGGTCAGACATTTTTCTCCCACTAATTTGTTTAGTTATTTTTATTATATCCCAAATTGGTCACATTAAGCTAGATAGAGCCATCTATATTGGTCTCAGATAAACACACATTTATCTGAAAGAAACTAACATAAATGACCTACACACTACTCTATCAAGTTTTCTCTGAGTCAGGTGAGATTGCCCTAGCTCAATTTGAAAATGAGGAGTTTTTCTTATTTTCACGGATTACTTCTACCTTGTATCCATCTGGATCTTTGATAAAGTAATAGTTTGGTTGAGTCCCTGGAGTCCATTTGGATTCGTCACTTCATAGCCTTTATCGCTGTGTTCTTTGTGAAGAGCCTCAAGGTCAGGTGTGCCAACGCGGAGTAGCAAAACCGTCACCCACAACATAAGGACCGTGATCGCTGGTTGTAAGTCAACTCTAATTCATAATCATCATCATCAAGACCTAGATAAACAATGGTAAATGACATGTTCTGCAGTCTCTACGACGTAATTCCCTAAATCCAAACGCGTCTTGATAAAAAGCAATTGATTTTTCAAGATTTTCTACTCGCAAGCAAGTGTGTAGCATTTTGAAGCCATTTTTCTCCTTTGTTTAAAAAGACTGGGACAAATTTGCACCAGTCTTATGAATAATATTTACCAAGTTTTGCTTTAGCTGCATCTGCAAGAGCTGTGAAAAGCTGCTGCATCGTTAACAGCCAGTCAGCAAGCATTTTACAGTTAACTTCGATCTCAATAATTTCAAACCATGCCATCAATTGTGAGTATGAAAGTCCGTTCAAACGAGCTGCCGCATTGATACGATGCGATCCACAATTTACGGAAGTCACGTTTCTTTTGACGACGGTCACGAGTATGCATAGTAGTAAGAGTTCATTACTTGTTCTTTTGCGGTACGGAACAAGATGTGTTTAGCTCCATAGTAACCTTTTGCTCAATTTTTAAAATACGTTTTACGACGTTTGCGTGATACAACGCCACCTTTAACACGTGCCATTTATATTTCCTCCAAATATTTCCTAGAATTCTTTACTTACAAATGCGCGATTATTTCAAGCGAGTAAGCATTGCTTTGATACGTTTGAAATCTCCTGAATACACCATAGATGCTTTTACGAAGATGACGACGTTGTTTTAGTTTTTCCGTGGAAACGGTGAGAAGTGTAAACACGGAAACGTTTAAGTCTACCAGAACCGTACGTTTGAAAACGCTTTAGCTGATGCGCGGTGTGTTTTTTGTTTTGGCATGATTTTTCTCCTTTATTTAACTTTCTGACAATTATTTTTGTCAGTTGCTGGCACTCAATTGCATGAACATTTGGCGTCCATCCATTTCTAGCACGTTGTTCAATGATAGCAATATCTTGAGTTGCTTCAGCGAACTCGGCTAAAACTTTTGCACCAATCTCTTTATGGGTAATCATACGCCCCTTAAAAGCGAATAGATACCTTCACTTTGTTTCCTTTTTCAAAGGAATTTTGCGAGCATTGCGAAGTTTAGTTTCGAAGTCACCCTGTCGATAACTGGGCTCAAACGAACTTCTTTCACGGTCACAACGCTTTTGTTTTTGCGTTGTTCTTTTTGTTTCTTCTGGTACTCAAATTTGAACTTGCCGTAGTCCATAATTTTTCGCAACAGGAGGGTTTAGCTTGAGGTTGAATGAGAACCAAGTCCACAGTAGCTTCATCCGCAAGTGCTTGCGCTTCAGCTAGTGGTTTGATACCCATTGCTCACCTTCAAGACCGATTAAACGAACTTCGCGTACACGAATTTCATCATTGATGAATAAGTCTTGCTTAGCTATGGTTTTCACCTCTTTTTGTAGTTTAGAGAAAAACAAGAGCGGACTTGCTAACGCAAACCCGCACTACATGATTATATTTCATTTCTGAAACTTGATCAGTAGGGCAGACAACGTTAGTCGCAAGGCGAGAAGTTCTCACTTCTGCTTTTCTCATCCCTAATATGATACAAGTTTTCGTCTTCCTGTCAAGAGTAAATTGTTTTTCTTAACTTTTGATTATTGATGTTGCGAGTAGTAAATTCCATGTGGCTTCAAACGAGTATTCAACAGCTCTGATACAGTCACGAAACTGTAGCCTTGTTCCTGTAAATACTCAATGACTTTTGGTAGCGAATTAACTGATGGCTGATGAATATCATGCATGAGGATGATAGCTCCATCACTCGTTTGATGTTGGATTTCTGTCAGAATAGCTGCTTCATTTTACTCTTCCAGTCAAACTATCAACATCCCACATGATAAAAGCGCAAGTCGAGGCTATTGCGAATATCATCTGAGATTGCACCGTATGGTGGACGCATCAATTTAGAGCTTTTTCCAAGAACTTTTTGTAATAGCGTCTTCGGTATCTGTGAGCTGTTTCTTAGCATCTTCCAATGACAGTTTCGTTAAAATTGGGTGATTCAACTATGATTTTCCAACTTCATGACCTTCAGACTGCATACGTTTGAGATACTTCATTTCAGCGATGTTTTTGCCTTGGACAAAAGTTGCTTTAATCTTGTATTTAGCCAAGATATCCAATGCCTGTGGTGTTGTATTTCCGTCCGGTCCATCATCAAAGGTAAGAGCTACTACTTTTTTATTTTTCTCAGCCTGAGCCTTCTTATAAAGTTCTTCATCCTTTTCAGTTAAATAGGACGATTGGATAACATCAAAGAAGTCTGAAATTAACAGCTATTTCTTCGAACCCTGTGTTTTGTTTTAGCGGAAAAACAATCAGTTGGCTATCCTTGTAGTCAAATTTCCAGCTTGATAAGTCCGTAGCAGAAAAATCTGCGATAAGCTGATCAATTGATGCTTGCTCTCGTTTACTATCTGTGAGGTTAGATTTGATTTCTTTCAAGGAGCGTTTTTCTTTTTCCTACTAGCATCTGAAAAGACCTGATCCAAGGTAAAAATACTTCCATCTTCTTTGTGAGATAAAACTTGTCTCGCGTAGTATTTTCCAATTCAACAAGGTTAGAATTTAGTCAAATCATGAGACTTGTTTTTGACACTTCTATTTTCTACACCCTTGAAGGACGTTTTCTCCTTTTTCAGAGTAATAAAAATCAGATGTTCTTTCCCTTCTACCTTTGTCAGTAACATCTTTGAAAAATAGCATCTCTTACAGAAGTGATGACATGTTTCCCCAGCCATGAGGGTAATATGCGATAATCTCTGTTTTATCTTTACGGAAATGGTTTTTCTGACTTCCTGGGAGAGGCATCTTCTTTTTCTTTTTAAGAGCTTCTATTTTCCTCAAAAACTATTTGTTACCTATAAGTTATGATGCCTAGCAAAAGCCACCATTGTAAAAGCAAAGCCACTATTATCCATAAATTTCTTTGCTTCTTGTCTTCAACTGTTTTTACGTCTTTTTCTATTTCTTGTCATAGTCTTATCATATCAAATATAAACTATAATTTCAATGAATAATTGAGGAATCATTTCATAAATAGGTAAAAAGTAAAAAGCTAGAAGTATCTAGGGTTTTTCATCTTATTAAAAACGAATCATTTCTCTTGTTTTTCATAAGATGTGACAAAACGTGATCACACCTGGCTCAGCTAATTCTAAAGCTTGAGATATTTTTCTCGAAAGAAGCTTGATAGTCATAGGCTGTTTCAAAAATGTTTAACGCTTCATGGAAAGCTTCTTGGATACGATCATCAAATGATCTGTAACGGTTAGAATATTGAAGCAATTGCTCAGTTAAAGTCGCATTCTGAACAATACTGTATGTTTCAGTTTCTAAAGATCCATATCGCTTGAAGCAATTTCTAAAATACGATTCACGAGATTCAATATTTCACTAGTCTTTGCTCCAATTCTGCGATTAAATCTTCCGTACTATGACTTGCGTCAAAGAAGAGTTTTTAAGAATCTTTGTGGAATTTCCTGGAAGATTTCTCTTCTCCATGTATCGCTTAATGGTATGCAAACGATTCACATAGACATTCGCTTTTTGGCGAGCATTGACATCGTCTTTTTCAATCTGAACTAAACGTTCGCTAACACCAATTTGATCATCTTCAATATCCTTCAAAGCAGACTGAAGACTCTCCAAACGTTCCTGTAAAATAGAGTATGGTTCTGAAATTTCAGCTTGATCACTTGTCAACTCTTGAATGGTTGTATTCAAAGCAGCAATATCTGCTTGAAGACGACGAACACGATTAACATCACTTTCCGAAAATCAAGTATGTCTTACCGAGACGTTCCATGTCTTTAACCAAAACCTGATTATTCTCTTTTCATATGTTTGAGGGTAACTTGGAAGAGTTGCCATTAATTTTTCTCAAAAAGCTTTTTCAGAAGCAATTTCACGTGTGAAAATATCGTAGAGAGCATTAATTTCTTCTTGGATTTGTTCATTTTCATACTCTGCATTATCCAATTCTAGTGTACGAATGTTCTCTTGATTCTTTTTCAAACTCTCATACAAAAGCTGTAGTCTAGATTCAATATCTGTCTCCACAAAATGATAATTGGCATCCAAAAGTTTACGGTAACCTGCTTCTAAATCTTCCAATTGATCTGGTAATTCAGTAGTAAGTTTAGTCACAACTAGCTGGAATTCTTTTCCACAATATGCGTCAACGCAAGAATATGATTTTCAGTCTCATCCAAAATACCTGCTGCTTCAACTGGATCTCCTGATGAATTCAAAGTTACAAATTGTGAGAATTCAGATTGAATATGTTCTAGTTGCTTCTCTATCTCAGGTAAAGATTGACCAAATTGTTCAGAATTCTCTGCAACAGTATGTTGTAGTTTTTCAAACAAGTCTAGGGCATGGAGAACACGGCCACTATTTTTGATTCTTGTTTTCTAAGTCAGCCAAGGCATTTTCAGTCTCTGCAATATCTTCTTCAACGAGCCCAATCTGACTTTCAATTTGATCAATTTGATGTTAGCTTTCAAGAAACGGAAAGTGTTATTGTAACCCTCAGCTTCAAAGAGGTTATTTTTCAATATCTGCAAAAGAATTAAGGATAAATCTACCCATTTTTGATTCCATTCACGAAAGGCCACTTGACTTTGACCAATCAAGTGCATATTTTTGAACAGCTTCAACCTCATCATTAACAGGAAGGTTGTCATAGTTCTTCTTTCTTTTTCGCTCTAAAACTTCGAGTCTGTTTCATTGCGTTTGCGCAGGAAAACCGCCATTACATAAGCAATAATTAGCAGGACGGCAACTGCTATCAAAGCAATAATCAATTGATTATTAGACATATCAAACTCCTTTTATACTTGACACAATTGTCACTGATTATATCATATTTTTCAATACTGGGAACTACTTTTCCCACAACTTTATACATCTAGATTACTGTAGACAGCATTTTCCTCAATGAACTCTCACGACGTGGTTCTCACACGATCACCCATCAACATATCGAAGATTTTATCTGCTTCTGCTGCATCATCTACTGAAACTCGAGCCATGAGACGATATTCTGGATTCATAGTCGTTTCCCATAGCTGATGATCATCCATCTCTCCAAGACCTTTATAGCGCTGAATAGTTTGGTTTTTGAGCGACCTCACTGTAGCGGGCCAATGCTTCTTGTAGTTGTTTTTCTTGATCAGCTCCAGGTTGGATGTATTCTTTAATCTCGCTACCAACTTTCACACCATAAATAGGTGGTTGAGCGATATAAACATAACCTGCCTCTAGAACGGGTTTCATATAGCGATAAATCAGAGTTAACAATAGTGTCCGAATGTGAGCACCATCGACGTCGGCATCTAGTCATAATTACTAGTTTTTGGTAGCGGGCCTTTGCTGACATCAAATTCTGCTCCAAATCCTGTTCCCATAGCTGTAAATAAGCTACGGATTTCTTCGTTAGCCAGAATTTTCTCCATGCTAGCCTTCTCTACGTTCAAGATTTTACCACGAATCGGTAAGATAGCTTGGAATTCACGGTCACGTCCTGATTTTGCAGAACCTCCCGCTGAGTCTCCTTCGACAATAAACAACTCAGTTTCAGCTGGATTGTTCGAAGAACAGTCTGCCAATTTACCAGGTAGATTAGAGATTTCTAAACCTGATTTCTTACGAGTTACTTCTCGTGCTCGTTTGGCTGCTACACGAGCCTTAGCTGCCAAGATTCCCTTTTCTACAATCCGTTTAGCAATTTGAGGATTCTCCATCAAAAAGTCTGAGAAAGCTTCACTAAAAAGGCGATTTGTAATCTTAACGACTTCACTGTTCCCAAGCTTGGTCTTGGTCTGCCCTTCAAACTGTGGATTTGGATGTTTAACAGAGATAACGGCTGTCAAACCTTCACGAACATCCTCACCAGTTGGGATTATCCTCGTTATCTTTAAGGAGTTTGTTTTACGAGCATAATCATTGATCACACGGGTTAGAGGCTGTACGAAAGACACTTGTCTCATGGGTTTCCACCTTCATGGTATGAATATTGTTAGCGAAAACTCATGACATTTTCATGGTAGCGTAGTATATTGCATGGCAACTTCGATAGATATCATCCATTTCTCCGTCGTAGCGATTGGATTCTCAAAAATAACATCCTTATTCTCGTTGATGTACTCCAACATAACTCAGCAATTCCACCCTCGTAGTGGTAATGTTTAGATTGCTCTTGACCATCACGTTTGTCTGTGATGAAATTTGAAGACCACGATTGAGGAAAGGTAGTTCCTGCACCCGTTTTTATTTAGTTCTATCAAAAGTCAAACTCAGTCGTTTCTGTAAAATCTCTGGGTCGGGTGAAAGTGAACAGTTGTTCCTGTGCGGTCAGTATATCCAACAACCCCAAGGTCAGCTGCAACAGACCATCGACGGTATTCTTGGTAATGGATTTTCCATATGAACATGGACATCCAATTGAGTGAGGGCATTTGCAACTGAGTGACTACCGTGCAATCCACCAGAAAGCCTTGTAACCGCCACCGCCGAATTTCCCTCCGGCGTGAAGGACAGTAGAACAGTCTCTCAGCGCAGGGCGACCCTGTTTTCTTGGATATCAACTGGAACCACGACCATCATCGACAACTGTGATTGAATTCTCTGGTTCGATAAAGACTTCTGAGCTATACTAGCAATCCCGCCAAAGCTTCATCGATGGAATTATCAACAATTTCCCAAACCCAGGTGGTGAAGGCCTTTGGCAGTCGATCCTATATACATCCCTGGACGCATACGAACGGCTTCTAGACCTTCTAAAACTTGAATTTGACTGGCATCATAATCTTGTGCCTGTTGTTTTTGATTTCTTCTGTCATCTTTTTCCTTTTTCTTACGATTCGATACTTGTTTCAATGTCCGCATACTCTTTAAACAGATGGGTATCTGAGCCTGCAGCTTTGTCCTGCTTCCACATCTATCGACCTATCACAATCACGATTCCAGAGTTGATGTGATAGTTGTCTTTTAGATAGATCAGAGATTCTTGGATTTGGCTTTCTCTGAAGCCTGAACTTCACCGTAATGACTTGAGTAAAGTATGCGGCAATTCCTGTTTTCTCAAAAGTAATCATCACCTGATTATTTCTATGAGAAACTAAAGTTACGACCACCCTTATTTGAAATCCAGGCAGGGCGGGATGCCTTCAAATAAGACTGGGTGTTGCAGTTCAAGAGCTTCATTCTCTTTATACCTCTCAAGGAAATGTTCGATGTCTGTGCAAATTTTCTGACTGCAAACCTGTTGAAACCTTTAGAGCTTCTATAGACGCTTATCTTGTTCTTGAATAATCCCGAATTTTTCAACGTTGCTACAAAAAGCGCCTGTAGAAACTTTCACATTAATAAAGAGGCCACCCAAATCCCAGATGTAATCGTGATATTTCATACCCTTCATTATAGCATTTTTAAGAAAAAGCGATGTTTACCTTATTTTTAGCCCATAAAAGAGAAGAATCTTGTTATTCATCCGAGATTCTTCTCAATCATTTATTATTTTTCGAGGCCTTGATAAAGCATGGCTGCTCGTAAACTTTAGCGTCACACCTAACTGTCAACCAGCTCATAAGCAAAGGCCAAAGCTGTAGTGGGACCACGACTGGTAATGATGTCATCTACTACAACTACTTCCCCGTGATGTTCCCTGTCAGGATTTGTTCTTGAGCACCACCATGAACAAGTGAAGTCTTTTCCATCTAAGAGACCTGCTTGGTTAAGGACAATTGGTGCGGCACAGATAGCAGCCAATCTCTTACCTTGCTCGTTAAAGCGTTGCAATTCTGCAATTAGTAGGTCATTGTCTGAAGATTAGCTGATCTCAGCATCCTCCAGGAAGGACAATCACATCATAGTCCGATAAATCCCATCGAAAAATCTTGATCTGCACTTACTTGATTGCATGTGAACTCCGTCACCTTTTCAGTAAAACCAACCATATCACAGCTAATACTTGCTCGACGTAAAACATCCACTACTGTTAAGGCTTCGATTTCCTCAAAACCATCTGCTAACATAAGTGCTACTTGAGTCATTTTTTGTCCTCCTTATTTTACTTTTTTTAAGACAACTTTTTTACGTTTTAGACCTTGTGTGCCCACTCTTCTCATCAGCTAAATGTGTTTGGTAACTCATGGACAAGAGCAATCAACACCAACTCGGGGTTACTGATAATACTGAGCCTTTGAGAACAAAAGGTAGGGGAATCCCTGTAAGTGGAAGGAGACCCGTCACCGCACCAATATTTTCAAAAATATGGAAAAGTAGCATCATGATAAAACCTGTAGAAATATAGGTGTAAAATTGATTGTTTGATTTTGAGAGTGATTTTAAGCATGCGACAAATTAACAGCAAATAGAGACAACCACGGCCACAGAACCGATAGCCAAAATCTCTGCAATGACCAGAAAATCATATCACTTTCGGACTGGAATAAGGAGATTTGATACATTAAATCCTTTGACCAAACAAACCACCACTACCACTAGCAATTTGCCCTGAGCCTGCTGATAGGTCGTTGTCTGAGCATAATCAAAAGGATTGAGCCAGGCCAAGATACGATTGATCTGATAGGGTAGGCATACCTAAATTATGTAGAAATGCTCGTCCATCTTTGGTGATGAAAATTGCAAAACCAGCAACTGCTGAAGTGACTGCTACGAAAATAGGAACGATAATCTTCCAAGATACCCTGATAGCAAAACTAATCCAGCAAAAATAGCAATAAATACAAGGTTGTCCCTAGGTCGCTTTGTAAAGCTTAGTAAGACCAATACGGGAATTGTGAAAGAGAGTCATCCACATAATCAAGAGAAAGTCTAAACATATGGTTCGTTCTTTTGCTTTGTGTTTAGTTGTAAAAGCTACAACAATATAGGCCAACATTAAAATATAAGATGATCTTCATAAATTCAGATGAGTTGAAAGAGCGTAACCCGCTGATAGATACCCAGTTTTTAGCTCCGTTACCGCAAACTAGCTAGGTTATAGAAAAACTAGAGGAAAACCATCAAAATCAAACCAAGGGCATAGAGATAAGGGTGGATTGCCATATCTTTTGTATTAAAGAACATGACGACAAAACCGATGACAATTCCAGAGCTATCCATGCTAATTGCTGTCCTAAAATGGACCAGACATTATGAGGGTAATCGTGACTAACCGCGATATAAATGGATACTACACCAATGACCAGCAAACAAAACACTGGTAAAAATCAAACTATAATCGACCTGAGAGTCGAGAGAACGTTTTCATAAAGGTCTCCTCATTCTTTCTACTATTCTTCTATGATTTCTTAAAAAATGTTTTAATTTTTATTGATGACTTGGTCTTGATTGACTTCTCTCAAGCGGCAATTTTGTGATAAAGAACGTGCTATTTTGCTTGCTATAACGCTTGGTCACCGTGTGGCTGTCCAAAATTAGGACACTGGAACTTTGATGAGAGTTTCTCAGAGCTCGACCCATTGCTTGCTTGAGGCGAATGATTGCCATAGGCAACTGGTAATCATAAAACGGATTTTTGCCTTCAAGCCGTAATTCTTGGTTCATTTTTCTCGTGAATGGCTCGGGGTTTTGGAAAGGTAAACGAGTCACCACTTCAATCACACGAGGATGACTTGAAAAATCGACTCTCCCAAAAACTTCCTGCTCCAAGCAAGAGTTCTCGTTCACCTTTTTCAAAACGTCTTTTCAGCTGAGCTGGTTCACCATGCTTATATTGCGCTAGATGGGCGAATGTCAAAGAGTCTGATACACTTAATAACAGCTCCTTTAGACGTAAATAAAAACCAAGATAGGTTCCTTCATAAGCATGAGGTCTTCTATCGTTGAACAAGGGCCTTAGCATACTCTTCTTGAGATGTTTCGTTACTAAAGGAAAATCTTTGGACTAAGATTTCTTGCCTCTCTTGAAATGTTTCAACCATCCTATCAAAAGACTGCATCTGAAAATCCCTAATAATTCCGGCAAGGAAACCCTGCTACTAATTTCAGAGTTGCGGATACACTGACAACTGACTGTTTCAGGAAAAATCTGAGAAAAGAGCAGACGTTGATTGCGACTAGAGGAAATGATGACCTTTTTACTAGACAAATCTGAGAGCTGAGAGCCAAAAATTCCTCCATCAGCTGAGAAAAATTTCTGTACTCATCGAAAGCTTTCAGTTCTAGCTCAGTGAAACCTGCTGAAGCTGTGCCATTGTACTTGTAGGACAGATTCTGCGCTTACCAGATAAAAAATTGTTCTAGCAAGTGAGAAAGCTCAAAGCAAATACTCTCCTATCAAGCGTCTTGAAGCATTTCCTCTGTATCAAGCAAGGTTGATCTAGTTGGTCCAGCAAATCTGTTAGAGAATAAGATTTCTGGGACAAATTCTCAAGTCAGAAAGCATCTTTTGCGCCTCATCCATAATCAAGAGTCGCCCTTCCAACAAACTTGGATCATCTTCCAAGCGGGTAACGAGATAGGCATGATTGGTCACCAGAAGTTGACAAGTCCGAGCTTTTTTCTGGCCTCGTCTCCAAAAATCTTCCAACCAAAAAGTGAGGTTTTAGCAAAGATTTCCATCATGGACAAGCTTGGGCAAAAACTGCTGGTAACGATAAATCTGGCCAATTTCATCCAAATCACCTGTTTCTGTCTCAGTCAACCAGACTAGGAGTTGCATCTTAAAAAGGGTATAAAGTCTATTGGACTCTTCTTCCAGCAATGCTATATGAAAAGCATCCAGTTTCAGATAGTTTTGAGGTCCTTTAAGGCTATGAACGGAAAGATGAAAGACTTCTCTAACTTTTGAGCCTCTTCTTGCATGACTTGATTTTGCAAGATTTTCGTTGAACACTGAGTAGGACTTCTCTTCTTTTTCAAGGGACAAGGCAGGTAGAGATAACCATAGGTTTTCCTAATACCCGTTTGAGCTTGGATAAAAGGAAACACGCTCATTTTACTAGGACTCTTGAACCTTTTGAGAGCAAGTTTGCTTGAGGTTCCTTTCCTCCAAATCCAACAAGGCAATATTGGTCTGGAAATTTTTTGAGAGTTTTCGTGGAGAAAGGACTGGCTTTCTTTTCTAAGAATAAGCCCTGCACCTCTACCAAGTCATGTCTCAACGAGGAGAGACTGTTTCTGATAAACTTCCTCGATGACTAGGTAAGATTCATAGAGTAAGCTGTCTGATAAACTCAATAAGGGCTCCAACAACCCTTTGGCAGTCCAAACATCTTTTGTCTCATATAGAAAGAGTTCTGCTGTTGCTTGGGCATCAGATAGGGCTGAATGGGCTTGTTTCTCAGAGGGAAATCTCCCAACTCTTGGCAGAGAATGCCGAGATTATACTTTTTCAAGTTGAGGGTAAAATATTTGAGCCAACTCCACTCGTATCGATACGAGGCGTGCGCAATTCATAACCCTCAAAAAGAGGAATTTGCCAATAAATTGGCATCGAACTGGACATATGTGCGCAACAAAAATACCGTCTTTGGACCAGTTCAAAAATCTTTTCAGCCACCTGAGAAAACTCTGCGCCTAGGCTAGACGTTGATCTGTCAGACTCTCGTTAATTCTTTGATATGAGTATCAAAGGCTCGTGGGATTGACGATCCGTGGTACTGTTGTACAACTCCCCATTTTCAATGACCACTATTCCCACTTTGGATAATTTTTGCCTTGCTTCCAGTACTCGTCGCCTCTAAATCCACGACAACATACTCGATCATTTCTAAACATTCATCATTCAAAATTATATCAAAAATTTAGATCATTTTTACATCCTGAACTTTATTTGAAGAGTCAAGTTTCTTGCAAGATTTAAAAAATGATTGAATAGAAATGTAGAAAAGGAGGGAACTCATGAACCCATTAGATTTGTTTAATCAAGTAAAGAACTCATTGAGAACAGAGATTTTCTGCAGCAAAAAGCTTTGTTGAAGAAAACAGGATCAACTCGGTGAGTACCTGAGCCAAGCACAAGCTTTTAGTCCTCAGGATCAGAAGGACTTGATTGGTCTTGTAGATAAGGTCAAGGCCTCTAATCATCAAAAGACACCTGAAAATCAGGGTGTCTTTTTGCATTTTCTCATAAATGCAGGAATATGTTGACTAATCGTGGTGGCAGAACTTCAAAAGTTGTCCTCAGCTAGTTCTTGAGCAATTGCTGAATGAATAGGTCGCCACTGTCACTCTTTTCCATAGAGACTGCTTGGGGAAATTGTCTGCAAACCGCACGATCATCCAGCCAGGTATCACCCATCTCCAGTTGCCTGATAGGGACTGCCAACACTCAGCTGATGTAACAATCAGCTTTTGACCAGCTTGCCAGATTCGAGTCAGCTGGACCTTGACTAAAAATCGTCTCCTGGAGGAAAATCCTCAAACAGCCTCTCCTGTTTCCTCTTCCTTGGAATCAAATCTAAGCCTGACAGACTTGCCATTCCCTTTGGTGGGAGTTAAAACAAGATGAGCCTCAGAAAATTTCATTCCTGTCTTAACTAAAATGGATAGGGCACCACCATCCAGTATGATGGTCTGATCTTTGATTTTGAAATGATGAAAGACTGTTTGGAGAAGCTGTTCTCCGCACTCATCATCCACTGCAGTCTAGGTCCAACCAAGACAATATTAGCTTTCTGCAACTGTTGCTCGAGCAATTGCTCATCATAGGTCAAGCCACAGCCTCGGGCAGATGGCTATGTAGAGCTGAAATATTCTCTCTATCCGTTGCTACTGTCACTAAGCCTGCGCTGCCATTCTAACCGCCCCTAAAGCAGCCATAATAATCGCTCCATAGGGATAAGTCCTCCAATCAGAAGACGCCTCAGTCTCCCTATGACTAGAACGAGGACGCCTCGATGATCACTTTCAGTAGAGCTTGATCAATCTCTTTCATACACTACTCCTTCAACTTATCCTTACTTATGCAACACTTGAATAACCTTGGTATTCCAATCCTGTAACCCTTCTCCTCATAGTCTAGGTAAATCACCTCTATCTTGTAATTGACTAGAATCAAACCTTCAAAACAAGCCTTATCTCCTTTGAAGGAATAGCACATAAATGAAGAAAAGGTATCCAAATCTAAACTATCTCTTACCTTCGCAACATGATAGCTATCAAAACATATAACCTAGCTGCTTGAATTAATTCTTCATACAGAAAATGAAAACTAACGCTAGGAATGAACTTTTCTTGTAATTCCTCCTCAGACAGGTGCCTGTCCTAACAAACGCTCCATAGCGAGTCGGTAACCTGAAGCTGTATTGGACCATCCGAACATGATATAGTCAAAATAGTCTGCTGGATCAGAAGCTGCATTACGACTATCTGTAACTAGCTCAGCCCCACTTTTACCAAATACTTTAACCGCCGACCTGAGTTTTCCAGTCTGAAAAATAGCCTGAGCCACCTCAACTGTACAAGTATGATCTACACAATTTGAAGTAACCAACTTCTCTGAATATCATAGGTAGAAGCTACTAGGCGATGACTTGTCTGTGAGAGGAAAAAGCTATGCTCTTGCAAGTAATCATGAATTTGTATATTTAATTCAGATCTCTCACATTCCATAATGGTCTGACGACGATGGTCCTGTTCATAAGCAATAAACTTTGCTAGCTTCTCCAATTCCCATTCTTGAATCTGTGGATAGTTTTCAAGAGCAAATTGATAGATTCCATCCCACTGGAGACTATAGTCTGCATTACAAATTTTACAATCATGCTCCTTCTCCTCACATTCTCTTACTTTCATTATACACTTCACTACTCAATTAATAAAGAGAGTGGGATAGAAATCGGTGATTCGTTGAAATTGATTTCGTCGTCCCACCTCCGCAAAAGTTGAGAGGTCAAAAGCTGATGAAATCAGCGTAGTGAAAGCTACCAACCACTGCGTCTTGCCTCGACAATCCAAAGATAATTTAGAGGCTAGGACTTTTGTCCCAGCCTCTTCATTTATAACGATTAGCTTTTTTAGAGCTGGAAGTTATCAGCCTTATTTTTCTTTACGTTTAACAGTTAGTAGAGCCACTGATAAAACAAGACTGAGACTTGCTAGGAAGGCAGCTGTATCAGATTGACTTTCACCTGTTTCTGGAAGTCTTGCTGAACTTGCTTTTCCTGAAGCATTTTCAAGGACCTCACCCTGAGCTGCTGGGCTATGATCTGGTTCTACTGGTCTTACTGGTTCCTGGTTTTGGTCTCTATAGACAATCGCATAAAGTCCCAGATCTTTGGTTGTAAATTCAACTGTGTCGCCTACTAACGTCACCTTTTGAACCTGCATACCTTGATCTAGCTCATATGATAAACCTCTTGAACCTGACCCTTGACTGGTAATCTAACTAAGACAGCACCTTTTGGATCTGCTATTTGGTTGTTTTTATCCAGCAATTTCACTTGATAAGCATCGTATTGCTTACCAGCTAATTCTTGATTAAGGACCTTTTGAACTTGAAGCTTGAGGTCTTTTGATAACTCTTTAGTTAGCCCTGCTACTAAAACTCCCGTAGCCTTATCAGTAAAGATTCGGATCTCTTCGGCTGGTTTAACAAGACTTGGTGCTAATTCGTTCCCCGCTGTAGCCAATACTCCTGTATATTCTGGCAATTCCTTCTTAGCAGCCTCAACACCATTAACACCACCTGTGAATTCCGCCACTTCATTCTTGACTGCGTCTACTGAGTTAACGCCTCCCTCAAATTCTGGAATTTCTACCACTGGGGCTGGTTCTTCTCCTACTGTGCCAATTGCACCAGTATATTCTGGTACGTCAACAACTGGAGCTAGCTCATCCCCCACAGTTCCAATAGGATCAGTATATTCTGGTACGTCAACAACTGGGGCTGGCTCATCGCCCACAGTTCCAATTGGGTCAGTATATTCTGGTACGTCAACAACTGGAGCTGGCTCATCGCCCACAGTTCCAATAGGATCAGTATATTCTGGTACGTCAACAACTGGAGCTGGTTCTTCTCCCACAGTTCCAATAGGATCAGTATATTCTGGTACGTCAACAACTGGAGCTGGTTCTTCTCCCACAGTTCCAATAGGTTCAGTATATTCTGGTACGTCAACAACTGGAGCTGGTTCTTCTCCTACTGTCCCAATTGGGTCAGTATATTCTGGTACGTCAACAACTGGAGCTGGCTCGTCACCTTGCTACTTGTAACAATTACTTTCACTCTACTTCAACAATTTGATCTTTTGCATCTCTTGTTTCAGTGTGAACAACCTTACGACTTGTTCCTAATACTTCGACGTAGTCTACCTTTTCTCCATTTTGACCTTCTGAGACGATACGACGTTCATCTTTGGATAAGTCACTATTCTCACGAATAATTTCTTTAAATGGAATAACAGATTTCTCAACTTCTAGACTTGGGACGGTCTAGGACAAGAGCTTGATCATCCACTGCATGACTAGCTTCTGAACCAGCTTCAAAAGTGAAGGCGATATTCTTTCACAAGACTACCATCCTTATCAAGTAGTCGAACAAGTGTTGGAAGATTACCTTGATTTGACTCAACGACAGTCGCTACACCGTGACCACTTGTTTGGACAGTCACCTCGGGTTTCGCTCCATTAGCAGTTAATCGATATTCTGAAACCGCAGGATCAAAAGTTTTCCAATGCTTTTCCATTAATTGAAATTGTCACTGCAGGTGTTTCTGAATCACTTGCTTTGGCTGGAGAATAGGCACTAAACTCGACCATTGCGAGGCCATTGAGTTGTTGATTTACGAGTCATACGTGCTCGAATAGCGGAAGTCTGAATCGGATCAAAGGTAAAGTCAATTGGTTTACCAGCCATCGATGGCTCAGATACCTTATAAGGAATTTCTTGCCAATTTTCTGCCTTGTTAAACGGATGATCCGCATTTTCCTCATAACGTGAAATGGTGCTTGGTTCAGAATAAGTTGGTCCAACATATCTTTCGAGTACCATTGTCGCTGGTGCATCTGTTCCACTATCTTTGAAGAACTGAATTGCTACTTTTCCTACAGACCGAGGTGTAATCTGACCATTCTTCTTAAAGAGAACTCCTACGGATACTTCCTGATCTTTTGGAGTACGAGACCAGTTAGTCCAACGTCCATCCTCATTAAATCGCCCATCGTTGATATAGAAGATTCTATCATTAGAAGCGGCATCGGTATCGTTTGTAGTAGAGGCAAAGGCTTTAGAGGCAGTCGCATTATTGCTTGCATTCTCAGAAATAATTTGATTTCCTCTTGCCAAAACAGTCACTTGCATCTTAGTTGTCAGGTCTGTTCCTAGGATATGACCAAGCACTTCAAAGGTACCTTCCTGGTCTGTCGCATGTTCAGCCACTGCATCCCATTCAACGGCTAGTTTATCTGTTTTCCAATCTGTTTCTGATGGATAGTAGACTGTCGCTTGTGTAGGTAATTGAAGTTTATCACCAACACTTACTGTCATGGCACCATTCTCTGCAACTACTGGTCCTGTAGATTCTTTTTCACCATCACGGAAGATGCGATATTCATTTAGAACTGTTCCATCCTCAGCTTTCAAGATAAGACGTGTCGCGCCTTTTTCACTTGTTGCAGGGACAACTGTCACTAAGCCATTGTTACTAGCTGTTGCAGTAATCTCTTTGCTAGCTTGAGGAATATGGTAGTCTGTCTTAGATGGATTGAAATGTTCAAGCTTCTTGCCATCTACTTGGATAGAAATTTCTGAGCTGGTAGCACTTGGAACTTTACTTCCTAAAATAGTGATTTCTGTCAAACCAACACCAGCAGTTCCATCTGCTTTCTTCATACGCATACGAACAGCATAAGTTTCAACCTTATCAAATGTAAAGTGGTTGGTTTGACCTGCAGATAATTGTCCTGGAGCTTTGAGATGTTCAACCTCTTTCCAGTTGGCAGCATTGTTGAATGGATGGTTGGTATCACGCTGAGCATTATTGACATCGTTTGGAAGATCTGGAACTTCTTGACCGACATAGTATTCAATAACATATTCTTTTGGAAGTCCGATTGCACCATCTGTGTAGAAATCAACTGATAGATTGTCTACAAAACGTTTTGTCAAATCACCAGAATTACCAAACAAGATAGATGCCCAGTCATTATCAGTATTTGTTCTCCAAGTTGTCCATCTGTTCTTGACATCTGTAGTAGCTCTTGAAACTGTCAAATCGTTCAAGGTATTTGCCGAATCGTCCCCACCAGTATTAGATACGATAGCTGCTGGCAATTGTGAACCTGTCCATTGTTTCGAGATATTATTTCCCGCAACAACCTGACTAGAAACACGAACATGAGCCTTGGTAGTCAAGTGACTACCCACTAATTGTCCCTTAATTTCATAGATTCCTTCAGTTTGACTAAAGTTAGCTGGAACCTTGTCCCAAACCACATCTTTATATACAGTTGTTCCATTAGAATGATAAGCACGGACACTAGCTGGTAATTGAACAGTTTCACCCTTAGGAAGAGTCAGGCTAATTTCTTCTGCGACTTGCAATCCTTCAACAGTTACATTTGCCACAGCTTCAATGTCTGTACCTACTACATGACCTTTAAGGGTAAAGCTATGATAGTAGCTCAAATCTTTTGCATCTACCTTGTCCCAAGTTACAGCTACCTTACGAGGCAAACCTTTGTCAAATTCTGCTCTGATTTGATCAGGTAAATTCGGTTGCTGATTGATGTCTGTAGAGATAGAAACTGGATGAAGCTTGATAATTTTCTTGTCTACTTTATTTTCTTTGATAACCAGTTCTGTTGCTACAGATTGTGTTTTGTCTGTTTGATTATCAATACGAGGAGTGAGCGTGACACTCCCTTTAGTGTAAAGAAGCAAGTTCTGATCCCATTCACCTCAAGATGACCCACCATCAGCTGACTTAGCATCCAAATGGATATCTGACGCTGAAAATTCAGTCTGTGAACCATCCTCATAATGACCAATTACATGATAAGGAAGAACTTGATCTTCTGTTGCATTTTCTTTTCCTTCTACACTTACTTCCAAGCGTGTCAAGGCAGGAGCTTCTTTCACAAACTGAATCAAGTAAGTTTGAACCAAGTCACCCTTCTGGTCACTCAAGAATACAGAAGCCTGATAATCATTAGCTGCTGAAGCTTGTTGAACTGTTACCTGATAGCCTCTTGTCTGTGCTCCAACACTTGGGATTTTAGCAGTATAAGGAAGGGATACTCGGTAGTAGGTCTTCCCAGGCTCAAAGTTTTCAAGAGCCTTGTCACCAACAGTGAGACCTGTAACAGTACTTTCTGTCTCCTTGTCACTTGCGATAAAGGTTGCTGTCACCTCGTAGTCATTTCCAACCAATTTACCAGTTGCTTCAGTCCGTCCACCTTCCTTTTGGTCAAGGCAGAAGGATCTTTCAAGGTCCAAGAAACGACATCTGCATCAACTAAGTTCCCATCTGACAAAAACAGCCGTAACAGTCTTGTCCAAATTTTCTGCTGCTGTACCAACAGGGACTGTTGCTACCTTAGGCAACCACTTATCGAGCGCAACCACCTTAACAAGGGCTTCAGCCTTAGCTTCGAGTCCTTCAACATGACCAAGAACTTTTTTCTCACCAGCACTCGTAAGGAGATCATCAGGGATATCCCAAGTTACTGCTTTTTCTTCGACACTACCATCACTATAAATAGCTGTCACTGTCTCTGGTAATTTAGGATTTTCCTGACATCAGTAGTCGCCTTAACAGGGCAAAGAGACAAAGTGACGGTTTTTTTCTTTTGCCTGAAACAGTTGTGACTGTTGCTTGATCAGAAGCTAAACCTGCAGAATCTGCAAAGAGGGTAAATTTCCCTTCTTTTTCAGTGGATTTAACAATGACAACACCTTTACCATTGAAGGCTTTTCTTTGCCATGTGCCATCTTTCTGAGCTTTATAGCGTTCACGGCTAGCTTGTTCTCCATTATCCACACCGACGATCTGACCTTGGCCATGAAGATTGAAATGAACAAGATTATTGGCAGTTGGAACAACATTGCCATCTTCATCAACGATTTCATAATGAATGTATGACAAATCTTTTCCGTCTGCAGTGATGACATGTTCTTCCTTAGTGAGTCGAACTCTAGCTGGCTCCCCTGCTGTTGTCACACTATCACGTGCAATCTCTTTGCCATTTTCGTCACGAGCAATAGCTGTTAAAGTACCTGGTTTATAGTCAACCAACCACTCAAGATACAATTCACTTGGTTTAGCACCCTCGTGATAAGGGCGTCCATCTTCAGTTGTTTTCTTAACAAATTCTTTCTTACCAAGGGACTCGTTGTTCAAGAACAATTCTACGCTAGCGGCATTTGAGAAAGTCCGAACTGGAACCTTGCCATTGATGAGCATATTACGTTCCTTGAGCGTTTCCTCAGTCCAATTCCAGTGAGGCATGATACGAACAGTTGGTTTTTCTTTGGCACTATACCATTCACTACGGTAAAGATAGAAATCATTCTTAGGCAAGCCTGCCGTATCAATAATACCAAAGTAAGAGCTTTTCACTGGTGTATTATCTTGGTTATGCCATGGTGTAGGTTCACCGATATAGTCAAAACCAGTCCAGATGAACTGACCTGCATAGCCAGCACGATCACGGTCAAAGGTCCAAGATTCAGTAGCTGTTCTACCCCAGACTACACGGTCATTACCATAGTCTGATTGCTCATAGTGACGATTTGGACGATTGTCGTGCCAGAGATTTTGAGCAGGGTTAAAGTAAGAATCACGAGTTCTAGTTGCTGAAGAAGTTTCAGAACCGTAAATCAACCAGTCTGGATGCGCTTTACGAACAGCGTCGTAAAAACGCTCTCCATAGTTCATACCTACAGCATCCATGATTGCTGCTAGTTCTAGGAACAAGCCCGTAGAAGCACGACTAAATTTATTTTCACCCATGGTCACATAGCGCTCGGTATCGATAGCTTTGATAACTGCTTTCAAGCGCTTAGCTGTTTCTAGTGATCGTTCTCCACCATCAGCCTCATCAACTTCATTTCCGAGTGACCACATGATGATTGAAGGATTATTTTTATCTCGTTCGACCATGGTTCTCAGGTCAAAATCAGACCACTTCTCACCCTTCTTGGCTTCTGGGTGAGTCGCATCTTGGTCAAAGAAACGACCATAGTCATAAGTTTTCTTGCCACGATACCAAGTATCAAAGGCTTCTTCTTGGACCAAAAGTCCTAGACTAGCAGCAGCATCTAGCAACTGTGGACTTGCTGGATTGTGAGTCGTACGTATAGAGTTAACCCCCATATCTTTCAGGAGTTTTAATTTACGGTAGGTTGCCCTTATAGTTTTTCTTTTCTGCCCTCAAGGCACCATTATCATGGTGGATACTAACCCCGTGGAATTTCATTCTCTCACCGTTCAGTGAGAAGCCTTCTTTAGCTGTCCAGTTGAAATAACGATAACCAAAAGTATCTTCTGTTACATCAACTAGCTGACCTTCTTTATAAACCTTGGTTTTCAGAACATAGAGCTGAGGATGATAGCTTTTGGTTGTCCAGAGGGTTGGCTTATTAACCAAAATCGTTTGCTTAAAGTCTGCAGTCTCATTTCCTGATAGAGTCTTGGTTACAGAACGAACCAAATCTGATACAGCCTTACCTTCTTTAGTAAAAATCTGTTGCTCTACAAATACCTTTGGCTAAATTCTTAGCAGTATTTTAATCTTGCTTTGGATTTTGTGTTTCAACATTGCCATCTCTTTGTTCAGCCAATTTTGGAGTTGTAATGTGATTGCCATTTTCAGCTACTTGCACCTTATCACGATAGCTAAGAGTCACATCACGATAGATTCCACTTCCTGAGTACCAACGACTACTTGGCTGCTTATTGGTAACTTGGACAGCAATGGTATTTTCACTACCATCTTTATTTAAAAATTCAGTAATATCATATGAAAAATGATTATAACCACTTGATAATGACCTACAAATTTGCCATTTACATAGACCTTAGAGTCCATGTAAACTCCATCAAAATTAATACGAACGTCCTTGTCCTTGGCAGCTTCATCAACCGTGAAGGTCTTACGATACCAGGCAGTACCACCATTTAGTTGACCACCTTCATTACGAGCAGGAGACTTGTGATCAAAATCAAAATAGATACTCCAGTCATGAGGAAGGTTCAACTTAGACCAGTCATGAACATCCACATCTTTTTTAGAAAAATCACCCTGAGCGTTTAGTTTAAAATACCAGTCTTTGTTGAAATTTTGTTTTCTTTCCTGTAAAAGTTGGTCTTCTTTTTCCTTCTCTTTTGTGGCTTGAGGCAATTCACTTGCCGAAGCTTTTTCTTCCTTGCTTTTATCGTCCGTTACAGGTTTATTCTGATTAGTGTGTATCAGAATGTTCTTCTCGAACTGCTAGCTTGTCAGAACTTGATTCTGAATCTGTAAACTCTTTCCCATCCACTTCAGTAGCAGGTTTTTCAGTTTTTTCAACTTTGTCTTTTTTAGGGCTAACTACTTCTGCTTCCTTTTTTTCCTTAGGGACTTGTTTCCTCAGTTACTTTATCTTCAGTTACTGGTTTTGCTGGTTCAATCGCATCATTTTCTTCTTCAGTAGCGGAATCTTGTGGGCCATTTTGCTCAGCTTTTGCAATTGCTGCAGCAAGATCATCTGGAAAGTTTATCTAAAGGTTGAACTTGATGAATTGTTTCCTGACTGGGACTAGTTGTTTCGGTTTGCAGCTTAGCAGCTACCTGAAGACCAAAGATACTGGCTCCAATCATGACAGATGCCGCACCAATGCAAATTTACGAATACTAAAATGACACCGTTTTTCAAAAAAATCTCTTATCCATTAACCTTGATTTCCTTTCTTATACATTTAGTAAGCGATTACATTTTTGCTAAAAAATAAACCTCCTCTAGACGCTTACTTATTTTTGTATATACATATTGATGCTTTTTAATATATCAAAATAGTAGAAGTTTTTCAATAATTTGTAGAAGTTTTACTGGAATTTTAGTAGAAATAGAGCAAGAAAAAGCAAGTCCATTAGAACTTACTTTCTTTAAAAAATCTAATGATTGTAGTAGAATTAGTCTCTATCCAGCGTTCTTAAAGCAGCCTGATAAGTCTGCTCCATCAGCATAGTAATGGTCATTGGACCAACTCCACCAGGTACAGGGGTGATATGGACTAGCAATTGGTGCAACAGCATCGTAATCAACATCTCCACAGAGCTTGCCATTTTCATCTCGGTTCATCCCTACATCAATGACAACAGCTCCTGGTTTGACAAAGTCAGCAGTCACAAACTTGGCACGACCAATCGCCACGACTAAAATATCTGCTTTAGAAGCTACTTGGGCTAAATTATGGGTGCGAGAGGGTCAAGGTTACAGTTGCGTTTTTAGCCAACAGTAACTGAGCCATGGGCTTCCCGACAATATTGGAACGGCCGATGACAACTGCATTTTTACCTTCTAGCTCAATCGTCATACTCACGGAACATCTCCATAATTCCAGCTGGTGTTGAAGGAATCATAACTGGGTGACCAGACCAGAGACGTCCCATGTTGAGAGGATGAAACCATCCACATCCTTTTCTGGATCACTAGCTAGTAAAACAGCTTCTTCATCGATATGTTTTGGTAAAGGCAACTGGACCAAAATCCCATGCCAAGCCGGATCTTGATTGTATTTAGCGATTAATTCTAACAATTCCTCTTGGGTAATGGTTCTCGAACTCGCACAACTTCACTTTGAAAGCCTGCAGCGATAGCAGAACGCTCCTTGTTTCGTACGTAAACTCACTGGCTGGGTTTTCCGACTAAAATAACGACCAAATCCTGGAACCAAACCTGCCTCTTCCTTTTTCAATTTGGCTGTTTTTCAGCCAACTGTCCTTGTAGCTTAGCTGCTAGAGTCCTACCATCAATAATCTGAGTCATGTATTTTCTCTTTTTCTAACAAATATTTTCTATTATACCAAAAATTATCTGGAGCCTCTAACATTTTTGCTAGTCTTCTTATAGTTTCGCTATAAGAAAAAGCTCCATTTGGAGCTTTTTCTAATATACTATAGTCTTACAAAACCTTACTCAAAAATTCCCTTGGTTCTTTGTTCTCTGAGTCTGCCTCAAAGACTTTGCTTGGACTTCCGTCTTCGACAACAACACCATCTGCCATAAAAGATAACACGGTCCGCCACCACGTGCAAAGCCCATTTCATGCGTCACAATGGCCATAGTCATCCCTGACTGAGCAAGATCTTGCATAACTGAAAGTACTTCTCCTACCATTTCAGGATCCAAGGCGAAGTTGGTTCAGTCAAAGAGTAACACATCTGGCTCCATTGCGAGACCACGAGCACATGATCCGTTGTTGCTGACCACCTGACAAACTTTGTGGATAAGCATTGGCCTTATCAGGTAAACCAACTTTTTCTAAAAAGTTCCAACGCTCTCTTCTCTCTGCTTCCTGCTTTCTCCTTTGGTCTTTATTAGCGAAAGAGTAATGTTTTTCTATAACAGTCATATTTGGAAAAAGATTGAATTGCTGGAAAAACCATCCCCATTTTTCCCTGCATGGCAAAGAGATCATTTTTCTTATCGGTAATATCATCCTTCAAAGATAACCTTCTTTTGTAGCTTCTTCAAGGAGATTCATTGAGTGAAGAAGGGTTGACTTACCACTACCAGAAGGCCCAATAATAACCACAACTTCCCCTTTTTTAATTTCAAGGTTAATCCCTTTTCAGAACTTCATTCTGCCAAAGTTTTTATAAAGATTTTCACTTTATAAGTGTTTCAGTCATTATTTCTATCTCCTTGTCCTATACGTTTTCAAAAAGCCTTCAAGGGCCATTGTTAAGATAGAGGTCATAATCAGGGTAGTAAAGGCTGCAAACAAGAGAGGAGTTAAAAGGCAGGTAAGTCGTTGTAGAAACTGTTGTTGCGCCATTCCACAACTCCATGACACCGATGGCTGACAAGAGTGAACTATCTTTGATAATGGTGATAAATTCATTCCCTCAAAGCTGGCAAGATGTTCTTGATGGCCTGAGGCAAGATCACATAACGCACAGCATTTTTAGGTCGAATTCTAGCGAATAAGCTGCCTCTAGCTGACCTTTAGACCGCATTGATCCCAGCTCGAACGGTCTCTCGAAAACATAGACCACTATTCATAGATAATGATAATCCCTGAATCAAACGAGAGATTCGATTCCAAAAATTCCAAACTGAATGATTGAGCATCGATACTCATAGAGCAAGCAATCATAATCTGAACCATCATGGGTGTCCCACGGAAAATCCAGATATAAAGATTGGCCAACCAGGCAAGGGGTTTAATTTTGAACGTTGGGCAAAGGCCAACAAGATTCCAACGAGGGTTCCAAAAAAGACTACTAAGATGGAAATAAATACCGTCACAAGAGCCCCATAGTTAAAATAAGGTAAGTATTTTGGCAAAAATGAAAAATTCATAAATTGACTTCTTTTCAATCTTAATCTCAAAAACTTGTAAGAGTATAACACAAAATGTATAAAATGCAATATTTTATCTTTTGTTTTTAAAAATTTCAAAAAGTATGAAATAGTAAGATTTCTTTGTTTTTCTAGTCAAGTAACTATGCTTTATGGTAAAATAGTAACGATAAGAAATGGAGGAGAACTCAGATGGAATCACATTTGGTTAGAATCATCAATCGTCTTGAAGCGATGACAAAAGATGGTGGTAACTTAAAACGTAATTTTGAGCGTGAAGGCGTTGTTGTGGCTGGAAGTAGCTTTTTAACTACGATGAAGAAAAACGGCCTCGCTCTTTACACTTCGTGATGTAGAAGCTCGTGAAACTTATACATTTGATAGCATCGACTTGATTGCCATGGAAATCTACGAACTTTTATACTAATCTTTGATTTTAGTAGTGGGACCTGTTTCCCACTCTGACCAACAAGAATCCTTTTTGTACTGCAAATGGATTTTTCTTATAGTTAAAAGCTACAAATCCTAGATTTTTATCCAAAAACTCTGCAATCAATCTTTTTACTTGAATTGCCCTTCATTCATGATATAATTAGACTATATAGATCTTTGACTAATTTTGACCTTTCAAATTTGGTCAATAGACGTAAAGAAATGAGGTAGATGTATGCTCTGTCAAAACTGTAAAATCAATGACTCAACGATTCATCTTTACACAAATCTCAATGGCCAACAAAAACAGATTGACCTCTGTCAAAAGTTGCTATAAAATTATCAAAACTGACCCAAATAACTCATTATTTAAAGGAATCACTGATCTAAGCAATCAAGACTTTGATCCATTTGGCGACTTCTTTAAGGATATCAGAAACTTCAATCCTACATCTAAAAAATACACCTCCGACTCAGTCAGGAGGCGGTTATGGTGGCAACGGTGGCTTTGGTGGTAATGGCAATTTTGGTTCCCCGAATCGTGGCCCAGCACAAACTCCTCCTCCAAATAAAGAAAAAGGTCTTTTGGATGAGTATGGTATCAATGTGACAGAGATTGCTCGCCAAGGAAATATCGATCCTGTCATTGGCCGTGATGAAGAAATCATTCGTGTTATTGAAATTCTAAACCGTAGAACTAAGAACAATCCTGTCCTCATCGGAGAACCTGGTGTCGGAAAAACTGCCGTTGTCGTGAAGGTCTAGCACAAAAAATTGTTGACGGTGATGTTCACATAAACTCCAAGGTAAAGAAGTGATTCGTTTGGATGTTGTCAGTCTAGTCCAAGGAACTGGAGTTAGAGGACAATTCGAAGAACGTATGCAAAAACTATGGAAGAAATTCGTCAACGTGAAGATATCATCCTCTTTATCGACGAAATCCATGAGATTGTCGGAGCTGGTTCTGCAGGTGATGGTAATATGGATGCTGAAACATCCTAAAACCTGCCCTGGCTCGTGGTGAGCTTCAACTAGTCGGTGCTACTACCCTCAATGAATACCGCATTATTGAAAAAGATGCTGCCCTCGAACGACGCATGCAACCTGTCAAGGTTGATGAACCAACAGTGGAAGAAACTATTACTATCCTCAAAGGTATTCAAAAGAAATACGAAGATTATCACCACGTTCATTATACAGATAGTGCTATAGAAGCTGCTGCACACTTTTCTAATCGCTACATCCAAGACCGTTTCTACCAGACAAGGCCATCGACCTTTGATGAAGCTGGTTCTAAAATGAATTTGACACTCAACTTTGTGGATCCTAAAGTCATTGATCAACGCTTAATTGAGGCAGAAAATCTCAAAGCTCAAGCAACTCGTGATGAAGATTTTGAAAAAGCTAGCCTACTTCCGTGATCAGATTACCAAGTACAAGGAAATGCAAAAACCAAGGTAACTCGACCAGGATACGCCAATCATCAGTGAAAAACAATCGAACACATCATTGAGCAGAAAACTAATATCCCAGTTGGTGATCTTGAAAGAAAAAGAACAGTCACAACTGATTAACCTAGCAGATGATCTCAAGGCGCATGTTATTGGACAAGATGAGGCCGTTGATAAACTGGCTAAGGCTATCAGACGTAACCGTGTTGGTCTAGGCACTCCAAACCGTCCTATCGGTAGCTTCCTCTTTTGTTGGTCCTACTGGTGTCGGTAAAACGGAACTCTCGAAACAATTAGCGATTGAACTTTTCGGTTCTGCTGATAGCATGATTCGTTTCGATATGAGCGAATACATGGAAAAACATAGCGTTGCCAAACTAGTCGGTGCCCCTCCAGGATATGTCGGCTATGAGGAAGCTGGACAATTAACTGAAAAAGTTCGTCGTAACCCTTATTCACTAGTCTTATTGGACGAGATTGAAAAAGCCCATCCAGATGTTATGCATATGTTCCTGCAAGTTTTGGATGATGGTCGTTTAACAGATGGTCAAGGTCGTACTGTTAGCTTCAAAGATGCCATTATAATCATGACCTCAAATGCTGGAACTGGAAAGGCTGAAGCTAGCGTGGGATTTGGAGCTGCTAGAGAAGGACGTACCAACTCCGTTCTTGGTGAACTGGGTAACTTCTTTAGTCCTGAATTTATGAACCGTTTTGATGGAATTATCGAGTTTAAAGCTCTCAGTAAGGAAAAATCTACTTCAAATCGTTGATCTCATGCTAGAAGACGTTAACAAACGTTTATCTAGCAATAATATTTCATCTAGAAGTTAGTGATAAAGCCAAGGAAAAATTGGTTGACTTTGGGATACGATCCAAAAATGGGGGCTCGTCCACTTGTAGAACCATTCAAGACTACATTGAAGACGCTATTACAGACTTCTATCTTGAAAAATCCAAATGAAAAAGAGCTGAAAGCTGTCATGACAAGCAATGGAAAAATCATTATTAAATCTAAAAACAAACTTGAAAAAGTAGAATCTACAGACTAATCCATACAGAAGAATGTTCTTACTTGACAGTAGGAACATTCTTTACTATTATAGAAAGAAAACGCAATCATGAAGGAGATAGTTATGGCAAATCCAACCTTTGGAGAAAAAAGAGGGAGTAAGCTACAAAACTAGATACGGTGTCTATGCTGTCATACCTGATCTCAGCTAAAGAAAAGATTATCCTGGTTCAAGCTCCAAATGGTGCTTGGTTCTTACCAGGTGGAGAGATTGAAGCGGGCGAAGATCATTTTGAAGCCCTCAAGCGAGAATTGATTGAAGAATTAGGATTTACAGCTGAGATTGGTCAATACTATGGCCAAGCAGACGAATACTTCTACTCTAGCCATCGTGATACCTACTACTACAACCCTGCTTATTTATATGAAGCTACTTCTTATCAAGAAACCCAAAAACCTCTAGAAGACTTTAATAACCTAGCTTGTTCCCTATAGAGGAAGCTATAGAAAAATCTTAAAACGTGGCAGTCATAAATGGGCGATTGAATCCTGGAAAAACAACATCAAATTTAGGTTAACTTTTCCAATTTTTCCCAAAAAGTGCTATAATAGACATAGAAAAACAGGAGAAAAATTTATGAAGCTTATCAATACTACTAATTCTCATTCTCGTCTTGTTAAAAGCCAACTAGAAAGTACTGATGCAACTCTTGTAGAAGTTTATTCTGCAGGAAATACTGATGTCATTTTCACTCAGGCTCCGCTTCATTATGAAATCTTTATTTCCAATAAACATCGGGCTATTCGTGAAAAAGAAAGTCGAGAAAAATTCAAGAGTTTTTATGAATCGAAAAATTGATAAACAAAATTATTGACGAGGCTAATATCAAAACTCTCTATTCAGATAAATTGATTGAAATATCAATTCTATAAAATAAAAAAGATTGGTAGTTTTACCAATCTTTTTTTAATATTATTTAACTGCTTTTTTCAGGCCTCTACCTTTATCCAAACGTTCTCACGGAAGATCAATATCTGTACGTCCCATATGTCCATAAGCCGCTGTTTGACGGTAGATTGGACGTTTAAGGTCTAGCATTTGAATGATTCCTGCTGACGAAGGTCAAAGATCTGACGCGCTGCTTTTTCAAGTTTACTTTCAGCTACTGTTCCTGTATCGAAAGTATCGATACGGACAGATACAGGTTGAGCTACCCCAATCGCGTAAGCCAATTGCACTTCTGCTTTCTTAGCAAGACCTGCAGCAACAATGTTTTTAGCAATGTAGCGAGCCGCATAAGAAGCTGAACGGTCAACCTTAGTCGCATCCTTACCAGAGAAGGCACCACCACCGTGACGTGAGTATCCGCCATAAGTATCCACGATGATCTTACGACCAGTCAAACCTGAGTCTCCTTGAGGCCCTCCGATAACGAAACGACCTGTTGGATTGATGAAAAATTTAGTTTCGTCGTCAAGATAAGAAGCTGGAATGACTTCTTTGATAACCTTGTTAATCACATCCTCATGGATCTGTTCATTGCTCACTCTGGATCATGTTGAGTTGAAATAACGACAGTATCCACGCGCACAGGCTGGTCATTTTCATCATACTCAACCGTAACTTGAGATTTAGCATCTGGACGAAGATAGCTAATCTCACCAGACTTACGGAGCTCTGCCAAACGACGAACCAACTTGTGGTTTAAGTGAAATTGGCAATGGCATGAGTTCTTCTGTCTCATCCACTGCAAAACCAAACATGAGACCTTGGTCTCCAGCTCCAATCAAAGTCAAGTGGATCTTGATCCGTATTTCCACGGACTTCCAAAGCTTCATTAACACCTTGGGCGATATCTGGAGATTGCTCCACCAAGGATGGGTGAACTCCACTGTCTCAGCTGAAAAACCATACTCGGTATTGGTATAGCCAATCTCAGCAATGGTATCACGCACCACGCGGTTAATATCGACATAAGCCGTCGTTGAAATCTCACCAAAGACATGCACTGAACCAGTATAAACAGCTGTCTCAGCAGCAACGTGCGCTTCTGGATCTTGCTCTAAAAATAGCATCCAAAATAGCATCTGAAATTTGGTCTGCAATCTTATCTGGATGCCCCTCAGATACAGATTCAGACGTGAATAATTTACGTTCTGACATAAAAATGTCCCCCTTAAAAAATATTCGTTATAGAGTTACAAAAGAACTGGTAGAGAAGAGTATTTACAATCAATCCCACCACCTTATCGGGACCATATAACCTAACTATTATAACACGAATCTTTAAAAAAACCTGTATGATTACTTATTTTTTCATTAGGAAAACTGTTTTTCTAATCTTAACTAAATAAAAACTCTTAAAAGTAGATGAGTTTCTACTTTCAAGAGGATTTTATAAACTAATTATTTTTCTAGATAAAATTCAAACCGTTCTCCGACGTATTGGCTCTTTTACATACTCAAAAAGCTGTTCCGTCATCAAAGTAAGAAACCTGAGTCAAACCTAAAATAGCATGCCCTTTTCAACTTCTAGGTAATGAGCTATCTTTTTCCTTGGCTAAACGAGCATAAATAGTCTGATGAGATTTACCCAATCTGATAACCATGTTCTCTGCAAGGTTTGAAAGAAGTGCTTGGTTACTTCTTCTTTTTGAAAATTTTTGATAAATTTTCTCAGGAATTGACGCCACTTCATAGACTACACAGGAACTTTGATCGGCATAACGAACACGTTCCATACGAATGATATTGTCAGTGGCCTAGTAAACCCTAGTTTTGCAACTTCTTGCTCATTTGGAATGGTTCGTCGATAAGAAATCAGAGTGACTAGATGGTGTTTTCCCTCGAGCTTTAACAATCTCCGTAAAACTAGTTGTTCCACGCATTTTTCCTGAACACGAGTACTAGAAACAAAGGTCCCGCTACCACACGACGCTCCAAAACCCCTTCTTCAACCAAAAGGAGATTGCTTGACGTAAGGTCATACGGGCTAACCTCAAATTCTTCAGCTAAAGTCTCTCTCACTTGGAAGTCTTTTCCAATTTTCCAACTTCCCTCATCAATGTCTTTCTTGATTTGGTCGTGGATTTTCATATAAGCTGGCAACATGCTTGATCACTTCTTTCTTTATTTTTTCCATTGTACCGTAACTCATAGGGGAAAAGTCAAACTGCACTTGTTTGGTTGGTAATTCTAGCATTTATGATAGAATATTCAAGAAGATATTTCTTTTCAAGAAAGGGAAAAGATGAGCAACATTTCAACTGATTTGCAAGATGTCGAAAGATCATCGTACTGGACTATGGTAGCCAGTACAACCAACTCATCTCACGTCGTATCCGTGAGATTGGTGTCTTTTCAGAACTAAAAAGTCACAAGATTTCGGCTGACGAAGTCCGTGCTATCAATCCTATCGGGATTGTACTTTCAGGTGGTCCAAACTCTGTTTTACGAAGAAGGATCGTTTTGATATTGATCCCAGAGATTTTTGAACTTGGAATCTCGATTTTAGGGAATCTGCTATGGTATGCAACTATTGACTCACAAGCTTGGTGGTAAGGTTGTTCCTGCAGGCGATGCTGGTAAACCGTGAATACGGTCAATCAAACATTGACTCACACAGAATCTAGCTCTTTTTGCTGGGTACTCCAGATGAGCAACTTGTCTTGATGAGCCACGGTGATGCTGTTACTGAAATTCCAGCTGACTTTTATCCGTACTGGAACTTCAGCAGACTGTCCGTATGCATCTATTGAAAACCCAGATAAGAAAATTCTACGGTATCCAATTCCACCCAGAGGTTCGCCACTCAGTTCACGGTTATGATATTTTGCGTAACTTTGCTTTGAATATCTGTGATGCCAAAGGTGACTGGACCATGGATAACTTTATCGAGATGCAAATCAAACAAATCCGTGAAAAAGTTGGAGATAAACGTGTTCTCTCGGACTTTCTGGTGGTGTTGACTCTTCAGTTGTTGGGGTTCTTCTCCAAAAAGCAATCGGAGATCAATGATCTGTATCTTTTGTAGACCACGGTCTTCTTCGTAAAGGGAGTTGACTCAAGTTATGGATATGCTTGGTGGTAAGTTTGGTCTCAATATCGTTAAAGCAGATGCTGCCAAACGTTTCTTGGATAAATTGGCTGGTGTTTCTGACCCTGAACAAAAACGTAAGATTATCGGTAACGAGTTTGTCTATGTCTTTGATGATGAAGCAAGCAAACTAACAGACGTGAAATTCCTTGCTCAAGGAACACTATATACAGACGTTATCGAGTCAGGTACTGATACTGCATCAAACCATCAAGTCTCACCACAACGTTGGTGGACTCCAGAAGACATGCAGTTTGAACTCGATCGAACACTCAACACTCTTTTACAAGGATGAAGTTCGTGCCTCGGTACTGAATCCTGGCATGCAGACCACATCGTATGGCGCCAACCATTCCCAGTGACCAGGACTTGCTATCCGTGTCATGGGTGAAAATCACTGAAGAAAAAGCTGAAACAGTTCGTGAGTCAGATGCTATCCTTCGTGAAGAAATCGCCAAAGCTGGTCTTGACCGCGATATCTGGCAATACTCACTGTTAACACTGGCGTTCGTTCAGTAGGTGTTATGGGTGACGGTCGTACTTTATGACTACACTCATCGCTATCCGAGCTATCACTTCTATCGATGGTATGACAGCTGACTTCGCTAAGATTCCTGGGAAGTTCTCCAAAAAAATCTCAGTTCGTATCGTAAAATGAAGTTGACCATGTTAACCGCATCGTCTACGATATTACAAGTAAAACCACCTGCAACTGTTGAGTGGGGAGTAGAGTTTCTATAAAATAATAACAATACTGCTGGAGCATGGACTACAGTGGTATTATTTTTATAATTTCAATATTAGGAAAAATTTCTCGACTCTCAACTCCTGTTTTTAAATCCTTGAAACCATGCTATAATATAGTAAGTATAGCTCAATAACCTAATGATAAAGATTTCTTACATCATCCGTAGTGTTATTCTACCTGATTCATATTATAATGAAAGTAACAAAAGATGGAGGTGTTTAACATGGAAACAATTTTACGAGTAGAATCATTAAAAAGCATTATGGAAAAGAGCTCGAATATCACCAAAGCCTTGAACGGTATATCTTTTTCAAGTTGTCAAAGGTGAGTTCTTAGGGATTATGGGGAGCAGTGGTTCTGGGAAAACAACCCTTCTTAACTGTCTCTGCTACTATCATCAAACCAACTGACGGCTCCCATTCAAATGCAAGAAAAAGATTTAGGTCAGTTAAAAGGTAGTCAGTTAGCTGATTATCGTGGTAAGGAAATTGGTTACCTATTTCAAAAATTTTTGAGCTTTTGGACAATCTGACAGCCAAAGAAAATATTTTACCCCTTGTCTTTGCACAAGGTCGATGCCAACGAAAGCAAGGTTCGGTTAGAATTGCTTTCCCAATATCTAGATATTTCTGAACTTCTGGATAAGTTCTCATCTCAATTATCAGGTGGTCAACGGCAAGGGTAGTCGCTGCGCGTGCCTTGATTTTAGACCCCTAAGATTGTATTTGCAGATGAGCCCACAGGAGCTTTGATTCAAAAATGCGACCATTTTGATGCAAAAATTATCCGAAATGAATCAAGTGGAAGAAACCACCATTCTCATGGTGACCCACGATTCAGTCAGCTGCCAGCTTTTGCAACCGCATCTTGTTTATCCAAGACGGAAAACTATTCCATGAAATTCGACGCGATTATCCAAGAGAAAAGTCAAGAAAGATTTTCTACCACAGAATACTAAAGGTCATGTCTGCACTGGCTGGAGGTGATGGCAATGTTTTTCTAAATTAGTCTCAAGAAATAGCAAGAGGGATCGAAAGAATAGGCTTGTATTTCAGTTCCATGGTTCTTTCTATTATCTCCTTTACATCATCCTTTCTTTGTCCCATCAAGATGTGATGATCTTCTCAAACAAATAGAGAGTGACGCTGTAAATAAAACTCTTTAGCATGATTCCCATTCTTTATGTAGCAACCCTCTTTATTCTCTCTTTTTCTAGTCTACTTGCAAGCAGTATGCAGATGGAAAAGGAGAAAACATGAATTTGGTGTCTATCTCAACGCTAGGATGCGAAGAAGCAAACTGTTCTTGCTGCTCCTGCTTGAGGATTTGAGAAACAGTATTCTTGTCTCTTGGAATAGGACTTCCACTTTCAATCTTGATTTCAGAACTGATTAGCCTAATAACCGCTAAAATTGTTGGGCTAGATTATTGAACATCAATTTTCTATCTACTACAGCTCTATTCTATACAATCATCGGTTTCCTAGCCGTAAATTAGCTGTCTTTATGTCCTTTTAGTGCAAAAGACAGCCAATAAGGAAATGGAGACCTGCTTTGCCTATTCTCCTTCTGGGCATGAAAGAAACTACTCCCCAAGGGGTGTACCTTCTTGCTTCTGTCCTCTGGAATTTTTGCTTCTAGGAACAGCCTATTACTTGGGGATGAGTGGACGAGCTTGGGAAAATGTCATAACAATGGGCATCACTGTTCTCTTGGGAACTCTAGGAACTATCCTACTTTCTTTGGTATGCGTTTGTTTATAGACTTTTTGGTCAAGCTTTGGAAGCAATCGAAAACTCCCACATCTATAATTTTAGACAGATTCAGGAATTAGTTATCCAACGCTCAACTATACTAGCTATCTGCTCCTCTTAATCTCTCTGCCTTGTGCCTCTTTGGAGCAGGTGTTGCTATTGCAAGTGGCAATTCAGGCAATCAAACCCACGTTTTGGATTATACATTTAGAGATAGCAAGCAGGAAACAGATGAAAAATCTTGATGTGAATTACAGTTAAAAAGAGCTTTGAAGCTACTGGACTGGCATCACAGTTTTCAAAAGATTCTACAAATCAAAGTGGAGGAACTGAAAGAACACGAGTCCGTGTCCTTCGAAGAGCTCATCAAGGAGTTGAAAAAGCAAAAAGACAGCAGAAACAAGGAAATTTTAGTCCATAAATTTAAACAGTCTACTAGTTGCCACCTTATACCATTTTCTGAATACAATGAACTTAGAAAGGCTGCCAATCTCCCTCCTCTAGAATTAACTAGTAAGGAAGCTTACTTGTATATGGGGAAAGATTTCCTCCCAGATGAGAATCTCGTTAACTCTGTCCTGAAAGACAAACCCTCAAATCAAACGTCATGGGAAATGATGTAAAATTGATTGGAGAGGTTCAGTCTTTCACCGATTGTAACGGATCGTGAAATAAACCATTTCTGTAGCCCTCATAGTCCCAGATGAGACCTTTATGAGCTATACAGATGGTCGGTATTCAAATTATGTTAGTGGTATTTTGGCTCCTGAGCTGGTCAAGGAAAAAGGCCTGATGAAAGCCATCTCAGATACCAATAAAAAGCTGAATCAAAGCCCTCTTGACTATGAAAGTTATATACAAAATATGGGAAGACAATTATTTTACATTATCTCTGCCAGCTATATCACCATCTATCTGGCTATCATCTTCCTAGTCGTGGCGAAATACAATCATTGGCGTGCAGTTTTTGATGGGACAAAGACAATCCTACAGACGATACCAGACCTTGATCCATCTTGGAGCAAACTACGAAACTCTTTGTAAATCTTCAGAAAAAGCAAATCAACTGGTATTTTGGTCTACCAATAGCCCTTGCACTTATCAGTAGTAGCTCGGAGTGAGCTCCTCCTCACAGGAATAGTACCAGCTAGTGCAAGAATGGTCATAGGGGCAGAAATTTATCACAGCCATGCTGATCGTACTGCTCTTAGCTGGATTTGAAGTCATCTATATCAGAATTGTAAAGAAAAAATAGCAACAAGTACTTGTTGTCATTAATGGAACCCAAAAGAGATGAATAAAGTAGAATAAAATTAGGAAAAAGGAGGAGACCGATATGAAGCATATTCTGGTTATTGAAGATGAAGCTTTGATTCGAGATGAAATTGTCATCTTGTTAGAGAAAGCGGGTTATCAAGTTGATAAGTTGACTGACTTCAAAGATACAAGCCAGCAAGTATTGCAATACGATACGATTTAATCATACTGGATTTGAATTTACTAGGAGAAACAGGTTTTCAAATTTGTAAAAATCTCAAGTCCAAACGCTCTGTGCCCATATTGGTTCTCACCTCCCGTGAACAACTAAAAGATGAGATTTACGCCCTAAAAATTAGGGGCTGACGAGTACTTAACAAAACCTTTTCAAGAAAGAAAGATTCTTGGCTCGTATAGAAAACATCTTGAAACGCTATGAAGGTAGACAAAATTTGCTTGAAAAAGATAATTTCCTGCTGGATAGAAATACCCATACTCTTTATATCAACGGACATTCGATTTTACTCCCTCAAAATCAAGGGAAACTGTTAGAAACCTTATTAGTGACAACTGATTCTGTCGTCACAAAAGAAGAACTAAGCATGAAACTGTGGAATACAACTGAGTTCATTGATGAAAATGCCCTACAAGTAAACATTGCAAGGCTGAAAAAGGTGATGAAACAGGCTGGCATTGCTCTTAAAGTCAAGTCCGTCAGAGGTATTGGTTACAAGCTAGAAGAGGTAAGTCCAGATGAAACAGAATCTTAAAATATCTAGCTACTTACCTGCCCTGGTTACTTGTTCTCTTAGCATTTGATCTATTCACAGCGATTCTGCTTTGGCTTTCAGATGTGAGAATGTTTCAAGCTCTCATCCTGCTCTATCTTTTAGCTACAGTCCTGCTCTTTTTTATCCTATCACTCCTACTTATAAGAAAAGAAAGAAAAAAATCAGATGCTTATAAAGCCTTCATAGCCAATCCTAAGATAGATACGGAACTGGAATTATTGCGTTTATCAAGTGTCTCAGAGAAAGAAAGCATCGAAGAAATCGCAAATGCGCTTCATCAAAAGGCAGGCGGAAATAGGAAAAGCTCAATTCATTACTAGCCGACTATGAAGACTATGTTGAAAAGTGGGCTCATGAAATCAAACTTCCTCTATCGCTTCTTTTCTCCTCCTTTTGGACAACCAAAGTGACCAACTACCAAAGGATACAGCTTTTTAAAGTTGGATTATGTAAAAATCAAACTCAAGGAAATGTATCACGATCCTATTCTACTAGGGTGAAAAAGTGAGAAAAATGATTTTCTATTTGAAGACCTTGACCTAGAAGAGTGTATCCAAGATCTTTTGGAGAACTTTGATCCCTTTGCTCAAAGAAAAAGAATTTTTACGATTACGTTAGAGAACATACAAGGAATCTGCTACACCGATCAACGCAGTTTTGGATTTATCCTGTCTCAAATACTAGCCAACGCCCTTAAATATAGCTCTGACAAACCAAAACTCAAGATTTCTATGTCAAGTGACAAGGGGCGCAAAACCCTGATTATTAGGGATAATGGGTGTGGAGTTAAAGCTTGCGACCTCCCTCATATCTTTGAAAAAGGATTTACAGGTGATTCAGGAGAGACAAGGAAAAAATCAACAGGCATGGGTCTCTATCTTGTCAAACAATTAGCAGATGCTTTAAAAATCGACATCGTAGTAAAAATCCAAATGGATGCATGGATTTGAAATCTCTTTCTATTTCGTAATTTTTCGATTAAGACAATTGCCTAGTCATAGAAAAGCACATATTTTATGCCAAAAAGGAAATCAGTGTTTTTATGTTAGCATCAAAAATTTTAATTTATGAATCAAAAAAACACCTGATAAAAGCCTATATAGCTCTAATTCAGGTGTTTTGTTTTTATTAATTATCTTATTGTTCTTTAGATTTTCTAGCGCTTGTAGCCAATCCAAAACCTATGAACATAATACCTAGACCCAAAAGAGTTTGATACTAGAATCATTGCTTCCTGTTTCAGGAAGTTTAGCTGGTGCTGGTTTTGTAAGCAGTAGGTTCTGGTTTAGGAGTTACTTTCTGCTCCAAAACTGGCACAGTTGTACGACGTTCCAAGTAGAATTGGTAGCTGTCTTTTTGTTACCTTGTACTGACGTCCCTCACTGACTGTTTCCACAATCCATGAAGCTGCATCCTTAGTTAAAGAGTCAGCCAAGTTACGATCAATAGTCATTAATCGACCTTCAGATACAAAATCTTTATAGTTTCGTTGATTATAAAAGGTGGTCGCTACGATTCTATCAATACCAGCTTTTTTCAGAGTTGTTAATGTCTCAGCAGATAGATGGAATTGACGGATCTTCTTTCATCCTAGCATCTGTTAACAACACCACAAACTTTTTATTTTTGGTGACTTAGACCAGTCGTAAGTAGAAACAATCTTTTGAGAGCAGGAGTTGCTGTTTCAGGAGAATCTCCCCCATGTGCAATCTTAATTTTTTCTAAAGCTTTTTCAAGTTCAACTGGATCTGTTGTAAAAATAAGTCTCACCAAATTTCGTTAGAATTGTATCTTCGTCAGTTTTTTTCCTAATCGACGTCCGTATACTTCATCACTATATGTAGCTAATCCAAAACGTGCCGCTACTCCATCTTTGGCAAGATTTCTTGCAAACTCATTGACATTCTTTACGGACAGTATTAATAGTTCCTCCATAGATCCTGAACGGTCAACCACGAAAAACAATATCTGCTGCTCCTGCTTTTTTTAACAGTTGGTGGTGTTTTAGTTATTTCCACAGTTGTTGTCCTGTCTACTGTTCGTACTGAGTATAAGAATTTCCATCTTTATCCTTAGCAGCTACAGTATTCTCTTTTGTCGTAGTTACAGGTTCTGGAATTTTTTCCACTTTTTCTGGAGCAATTTCAGTTTTAGTTACCTCAGCCACAGAGGTTTCAATATGGACTTTCTGATTGCCTTCTTGACTTTCTTTTACTTCGACAGCAGATTCTTTTCTTTGAGACATCAATCAAAATCCCCAGCTTTTGCTTCAGTTTCTTTGACAATAGGTCTTGATTTTTTTCAGTTGCAATTTCTGCTTTAGCCTCCTCAATAGGGCGATTTGACTTCTTCAACTACTTTTTGGTGCCTCAGTTACCTTAGTAATTTCACTTGACGAAACTTTACTAGTTTCATCAGCAGAAACTTGTCCAAGTTGTGCAAAAGCAAAGAGGATAGCCACAGATGCCAATCCAACTTTCATTTTACGAAACGAAAAAAACGTTCTTGCTTAAAACATTCCTTTTTGCCATAATGACCTCTTTTCTTTAACAGATTTAATATTTTTTTAAAAATCTGTTTTAGAATAACATAAATCACTATAATTTGCAAACGTTTACTTGAGAGTCTTTGCAACTAAAAAAACAATAGTATCAACATTTAAAGATGATTTTTGTTTCAAACTTCAAAGCATTATTTCCTATAATTCTTATCTTATTGAGATTTTAAAAACAGTAAAAACCACTTGGTCTCTACTGTCTCGATGTTTAAAAATGTTTGACGTTTAGCTTTACGCTCAGCACGACCACGGGCACGACTTTCTGCACGCTTGGTTTTACGTCGTTTTTCATCCACCGCCCACTGGATTTTCTTTTTATAGCCTGGTTTCACTTTTTTCTTTTTCTTTTTAACCAGACCAATCATCTCGATATCCAGTTTTGTCTTGTTTTCTTTCTCACGATTGGCACGACGATCACGGTCATAAGTGTCTTGGAATTCTCCGTCTTTAACCACCTTAGGTACAAACTTAATTCCTAATTTCTCCAACTCACGAATATCAGAGTCATCGCTTGGTTGATAAAGGGTAATGGCTGTACCTGGTAGACCATTACGTCCAGTTCGTCCGACACGGTGAACAAAGAAGGACAAGTCTTGTGGAATAGCATCATTGATAACGTGGCTGACACCCTCAATATCAATCCCACGCGCAGCCAGGTCAGTTGCTACGATATACTCAAAATCAAGATTTTTCACCTGATTCATGATTCGTTTGCGTTCACGAGGAGTAATGTCTCCATGAATCTTAGCGACCTTCAAGCCTTGAGCCGTTAGGTAGCTGTGCAATTCATCCGCACGAGTTTTGGTATTAACAAAAAATCATGGCGAGATACGGCTGCATGACTTGAGTCAACTCATAAATCTGAGCATTCTTGTCACGACCCTTGGTCGAAATCAACCAGTTATCAATCGTATCAGAGATAACTGTTTTGGTCTTGATTTTTTCCATGACAGGATTTGACAAGTACTTTTCTTCAAGAATGGTTGTAGTTTTTGTGGGATAGTTGCTGAAAAGACCATAAACTGCAAGTCTTTTGGAAGACTTCCTGCAATCTTATCAACCGTCTCCAAGAATCCCATATCCAAGGTCATGTCGGCTTCATCGACTACAAAGGTCTTAGCCTTTGTGAATAGCTAGGTCTCCAGATTTTACTAAATCATAGATACGACCTGGCGTCCCAATGACAATATGGGTTGATTTGCTTTGCTAATTTGTCAATTTGACGAGCCTTATCTGTACCACCAACATAGTTCACAACACGTACTTCTACATCCGAATGAGCTGCAATCTGACGAGCCGCTTGGTAAATCTGCGTTGCCAACTCACGACTTGGAGCTGTGATAACTGCCTGCACGCTATCATTCTCTTCATCCAATTGTTGGAAAATCGGGAAGCAAGAAAGTATGAGTCTTCCCTGAACCTGTTTTTTTGATTCACCAACCAAGTCACGACCTGCAGGACAATCGAATCAGTTTATCCTGCACCTCTGTTGGAGTCTAAACTTTCAACTCTCCAAGCTTTCTCAATATTTTTTTAAACTTTAAATTTCGTAAATGACATAATATCCTCGATTCTATCTATCTTATAATTATACCATATTTTTCATCCATTACTGTAGCATTGTCATTTAGACCAATTAAGATAAGTGACAAAAATAAAAAAGCCCTCTGAAGTCAGAGAGCTTATTTGAGCTCGGGCTAAAATCCTAGTGAAAAAGATGAAACTCCTTGTGTTCATCGAACACGGTGTCCTTTCCCTATTTTCATACGGATTTTTAACGCCTTAGCATCATGATTCTTGCTGGATAAAACGTTTGTAGACTTGGCGACAAACTGGAGATTGAACAAAACATGTTAGTGAAACAAAAAATCTCTCCGAAGGGAGATCATTCTGGTTTATTTTACCTTACAGTGCTAGGAACCATAACCGGAGATAATACTTGAGTATATCGAGGTAAGGTGACAAAAATAAAAAGCTACTCAAATAGAGTAGACTTATTTTCAAGATGTGCTCAATTGAACACGACCTAAGCACTTGGCAAAAAGCAAAAAGCCCTCTGAAGTCAGAGAGCTTGATTCTTGCTGGATAAAACGTTTTGAGACTAGGCGGCGAGCCGAAGATTGTTCAAAAGTGTTAGTGAAACAAAAATCTCCTCGAAGGAGATCATTCTGGTTTATTTTACCTTACAGTGCTAGGAACCGTAACCGAAGATTATACTGGAGTATATCGAGGTAAGGTGACAACGCAATGTAAGTGGAAAATAAAGCAGATTAGCGACGAAGTCCAAGAGAGTTGATTAACTCACGGTAACGGTTAACGTCGTTTTTACGCAAGTATGCAAGCAAGTTACGACGGCGACCGATTTTCTTCATCAATCCACGGTAAGTAGCGTGGTCTTTTGTGTTGTTTGATGTGTTCGTTAAGGTGGTTGATTTCCCAAAGTAAGGACAGCAACTTGAACCTCTACTGAACCTGTATCACCTTCGTGACGTGCATATTGTGCGATGATTTCATCTCTTTTTGAGATTGCCATGATGTTTCTCCTTTTTATTTGGCTTCATCCGAGTGACAGGTTGGCATGCCTGTAACCAAGAAGAAGTTATTTGTCTTTATGACATTTCCTATTCTACCAATAACTAAGTTCTTTGTCAACTGATTTACTATTCTTACCACAAATGTGCTATAATAGTTAGTAGGAAGGATATCTAAGTGAGACAACTTGAAAAGAGAGGTGATTACCATGCGGAAATTCCTCGCAATATCTCCCCTACTATCTGATCATATTTTTCTTTTTTGGCCACTTTACTGAGCTGTTATATGGGACTATTACTGAAAACTATATCTTGAAGGAGCTCACCATCGGCAACGTTATTATCTTCTCTCCACTGGTGACTTTCATAGTATCACTCATTCTACCCTTATCGTTTCAAGTTCTCAGTTTGGTGACTAATTGGAGTTGGATTGCTCTTTGCTTTACCATCATTACTGGAGACTTTATCCTTCTACTTCCTAGCCTATGAAATCTTTGCCCTCGCGGGTATGGCCGTCAGTGCCGCTATTAAGAATTTAGCAAAAACTGAAAAGGAAAAACTCACAAAATCCTTGAAAAATCTCACAATCATGCTATAATAATGCAGGAGACAAGTCACTTAGACCCTTTCACCAGAGAGTGCGTGGTTGCACGAGGAACGCATAGGAAGACTAAACTGATACTACTGTACTGACTTTTATGCAAACATAAAACGGTGGCCACGTTAGAGCTAATCTGAGGTGTCCTCTTTTTGAGGAACATAAATGAAGGTGGAACCACGTTTGCGACGTCCTTTTAGGATGTCGCTTTTGTTTTCTTTATTTAAGATTGCAAAATCGAAAAACACTTCTGTTCTAAAAATAATGGATAACTATAAAAGGAGGAAACCATGATCAAAATTACTTTCCCAGATGGCGCTGTTCGTGAATTGAATCTGGCGTTACAACTTTTGAAATTGCTCAATCCATCAGCAATTCCTAGCTAAAAAGCTCTTGCTGGTAAATTTAACGGCAAATTGATCGACACTACTCGTGCTATTACTGAAGACGGAAGCATCGAAATCGTGACACCTGATCACGAAGATGCCCTTCCAATCTTGCGTCACTCAGCAGCGCACCTTATTTTGCCCAAAGCCGCTCGTCGCCTTTTCCCAGACATCTCACTTGGGTGTTGGTCCAGCTATCGAAGATGGTTTCTACTGACGATACAGATAACCAAGCTGGTCACAACTCTAACGAAGACCTTCCTCGTATCGAAGAAGAAATGCAAAAATCGTTAAAGAAAACTTCCCGTCATATTCGTGAAGAAGGACCAAAGATGAGGCGCGTGAAATTTTTCAAAAACGATCCATACAAATTAGAATTGATTGAAGAGCACTCAGAAGATAGGGTGGTTTGACCATCTACCGTCAAGGTGAATATGTTGACCTTTGCTGTGGCCCTCACGTCCCTTCAACAGGCCGCATCCAAATCTTCGCACCTTCTCCATAGTAGCTGGTAGCTTACTGGCGTGGTAATAGCGACAACGCCATGATGCAACGTATCTACGGTACAGCTTGGTTCGTCAAGAAAGACTCGAAAAACTACCTTCAAATGCGTGAAGAAGCCAAAGAACGACCACCGTAAACTTGGTAAAGAGCTTGATCTCTCATGATTTCTCAAGAAGTTGGTCAAGGTCTACCATCTCTGGTTGCCAAATGGTGCGACAATCCGCTCGTGAGTTGGAGCGCTACATCGTCGATAAAGAGTTGGCTCTGGCTACCAACATCGTTTACACTCCACCACTTGCTTTCAGTTGAGCTCTACAGACTTCTGGTCACTGGGGATCTGCTACAGAAGACATGTTCCTAACTATGGACATAGACGGTGAAGAATTCGTTCTTCGTCCAATGAACTGTCCACACCACATCCAAGTCTTTAAACACCATGTTCACTCATACCGTGAATTGCCAATCCGTATCGCTGAAATCGGAATGATGCACCGTTACGAAAAATCTGGTGCCCTCACTGGTCTTCAACGTGTGCGTGAAATGTCTCTCAACGACGGTCACCTCTTTGTGACTCCAGAACAAATCCAAGAAGAATTCCAACGTGCTCTTCAATTGATTATCGATGTTTGCGAAGATTTTCAACTTGATGAATACTGTTTCCGCCTCTCTCGCGTGACCTCAAGATACTCATGCTGATAACGATGAAATGTGGGAAAATGCCCAAACCATGCTTCATGCAGCCCTTGATGAAATGGGCGTTGACTACTTTGAAGCTGAAGGGGAAGCAGCCTTCTACGGACCAAAATTGGATATCCAGGTTAAGACTGCCCTTGGAAAAGAAGAAACCCTCTCTACGATCCAGCTTGACTTCTTGCTTCCAGAACGCTTCGACCTTAAATACATCGGAGCTGATGGTGAAGAACATCGCCCAGTTATGATCCACCGGGTGGTTATCTCAATCCATGGAAACGCTTTACAGCGATCTTGGATTGAAAAACTACAAGGTGTGTGCTTCCAATGGCTTTCTGCGCCACCAAGCAACCCTCATCCCGAGTATCTAATCGAAACACGTGGACTACGCTTGGGAAGAGGAGAAACTCCGTGACCGTGGTGTCCGTGCTGATGTGGATGAACGTAAATGAGAAAATGCAATCAAGATCTCGTGCTCACAAACTAGCAAGATTCCTTTACCAATTGATCGTCAGACAAGGAAAATGAAAGACGGAACTGTCAACGTTCGTCGCTATGGCCAAAAAGAAACAAACACTGTGTCAGTAGATGAGTTTTGTAGCACTATCCTCAGCGATATCGCCAACAAATCACGTGTTGAAAAATAAATCGATCGCAGTCTGAGAAACATTAAGAAAAAGCAACAACTATTTCAGTTGTTGCTTTTTATATTTTATTTAACCTGAGCTAGTAGTGATTAGGTCAAACCACCACAATGACATTCTCATCAACAATCCTTTTCTATCCACTGACTTTGGATAAGTAGGGTCTCCTCCGCAAGATTTGCTTCCATGAGCTAGGTACACTATCCTCAGTCCTTGTCTGCTCTATTTTCTTTTGCGCGATCGCTTTGTAAATCTTTTTCAGGAGAGTTTTCGATCGATATACTGTCAACAGCTGTCAAAATTCCTGACGCCTCACTCATCTACACCTCTGGCGACCATTGCGAATTGCTTTGACTTCAAATTCGAACAGATTGAATACCGTCAGGCAGAGGTTTGTTTTTGACGAATGGTTTCTAATACCCTTTCTGAAATTGATTCCAGTCAAACCGACAAGACCAATTCATTGTCACTTTGACTTTCGCAGACTGATTAACGACCGAAGGATTGGTGAATCTATTTTCTACAAACTGTTTGATCCTCTTTTCGCGCTTGATCCATCGTCAGAGTGACTCGCTGAATAGCTGGCGGGAAGGACCACATAGGCAATCATGAGATCAATCCAATTTTCATCATGTTTAGCTCATTAAATGAACTCAAGGAGATTTTCCTCACCAAAAATCTTTGTTCCACGTACGCATTAGCATGATAAAGACATACAGCGATCAAGAAAAGATACGAGCAACATCGTACATTTTCACTATTATTAGCAACCATATCCTGCAGTGCAGATAGGCATCACTAGAGCAAGGTGCGATGAAGCTACCCTGGTATTGAGATATTGTTTGGCTTCTCCCTTTTGAACCAATGAAACCCACAACTCCCACCAGCACAGTAACGAGAACATCCCAAATGGTTGGAGAGGTCTCAAAGTGCAATCAACTCGCTACTGCATAAGATAAGCGACATCCAGAATACAGAGTCGAGACAAGCAAACTGACCAATACTTGAGTAAATAAAAACTCTGTAGAGAGATTGCTTTGATTAAACGCTGCATCGCATTGATAGCTAAAACCGAATCCCAGTCCAACAATCGGTGTCAAGAGAGGTGAAATTAACATGGCCCAATAACAGCTGTTGAATCACATTTAGACCGATAGAGGCACAAATTGCCAGCTACAGCACGAAAATCGCTGCTATCTTCTCAACTCGAACATGAAGGTCATCAGTATACACTTTCACGCTATCTCAGGAATAATTGCATGTCATTTGTCCTCCTCCTTTTCCTTATTTAACGGTATAATACACTAATAACAATAGCTGATAAACAGCCATATGAATGCCAACGTCAAGTAAGACACTGGTAATCCTTCCAATCAAGCGTCGCAGCGAGGATCCCTGTGCAGCCGACAGTCGTCGAAGCCACAAAAGCATACTCAAAGACTGTCGCCTGCATCTGTGAGAGCAGGTTCAACCTAGAAAAGCACGCCCCTGACCCAAAAACAAAAGGTCAAAACTTCAGAGCAAACTGAGTAAAACCTGTAAACCTGTATGTTAATATGCCATGGCAATACTTTAAACGTCTCATTTGTTCTCCTTATTCTGCTAGTCACCCTGACTGAGCTGCGTCCACACCATAATCGTGCTAAAGATAGGGACACATCCTCCACTCAGAGAAAGATAGGACAAACTGATAGATTCCGATTTAAGCTTGATTATCAACTGATATTGTTTGGAAAATGACCTGGAAGAAAGACCTGATAGGACTGTCTTGAATCAGACCTTCTTAACATTATATCAAAATTTACGAAATCTTTCTCTGAAGAAATCAATTTAATTTAAAAGACAGAGAAAGGAAGAAATCTTTTGTATCCCTATCCGAAGAAGACGACATCTCCTCTCGAAAGTAGATACCGTTTAATGCATAGACGATGAGTTTGTAGCAGCATCCTAGCTGATATCGCCACAAATCACGTGTGTTGTGAAATAAGAGATAAAACTCGTGTACAAAATCCTGGAAGCCGGAAAAGAGGCTGGGACAAGTCCTACTCTCAATTATGTCTCTTTGGATTAGTGTGAGCAAGATGCAGGGTTGAGTGGGTACTACGCTGATTTCATCATCAGCTTTACAGCCCTACTTCACTGTAAGTGGAGGAGGACGACGAAATCGACCCTGCGAATTAACAGATTTCGTCCCACTCTCTTTGATGATGTTTCTGCTTTTGCATTTGAACAATTTTGCGATAGCTAGAAGCAATCATAAAGATTAGGACATAGACTAAAGCAGTATACCACAAACGAGAGAGTCGCATGCACATCATGGCGGCTGAATCCAACAACACCAACGACCTTGAGAACCAGGCTCAACATGTGACAAGCAAAGCTCAGATGAAGGAAGGGCAACACAGAGGTAGGAAGAAACAGCCAAGACCTGCTTGTTACATGCTGCTCGATTTGTTTTTGAACACAAACCAACCTTTTGCAGAATGACAGCTGTTCACGGTCTTCATATAACCTCTGAAATTTGTTTATAGTAGATAACGAGGCACGTACCTACCATACAGAGGATAGAGAGAAAACACTGACAAGAGGACTCCACCAAAGAGAGAGCGTAACTATTCTGACAGTTTGATAAAGCCGATCTCTGCCAAAAGTTTGCACCGTACTATACCATTCCTCGTTCGATTGATCAGACTGAAATTATTCACATACGCACCGAAATCAATCACAGCGTTTAACTCGTCTCTTTACTTGTTGTCACATCCATTCCAATTACATAGCTGAGGTGCATATAGCAGAACTGCATTTATCTAAAAGTCCTGCAAATTTGAGACAACAAGGTAGTTATAATCTGAGATCAGAAATACATATGGTTAGCAACATGGTCTCTGAGGAAATCTGCGATTGCTTCCCTTGATAGTATATAGTTCTGATTGTTAAGACTGAATGCTTTTTGACCTTTCAGGCCATCGTCTTAGCGAATAGTCCCACCCCATTATTCGTAAGGTTCAGCTTTTGTCCAGTCATCACAATCTTTTTGATCAAAAACTAGAAGATCTGCCTGGGCATGACATTGTTTTGCCTTTTTCAAAGTGGTTAATGTCCCGTCTCGACTAGAAAGGCTGAAACTTGCATAGCTAAGAACATCCTTAGTGCTGATTGTTAGGTTTCTTTTCTTGGCATACTGAGTTAAAAGTTGGTCTAAATCCTCAACTTCACATTTTGTCCTGAAATTGACATATCGTGAGGATACAGGAGTTTTTAATATTTTTCAGAACCATTGTAGATACTGGTTGCTGCCACATGGTGACCAAAAACCATGGTGGAAAGGATGGCGGATGAAGTCCTTTAAACCAACCGCATTTTTCTTCATCGGAAAATGAGTTAGAAACAGAGATGATTGTTAGGGTTTGTAGTAATATTTCTTGCTTTTTCTTTGAGACATTTTCACATCAATCCCAGCATTGAACAAGAGATAGGTTCCCAAAATGACCTGTATTTACAGCTCAAAAAGAGAAATAGCTAATAGAGCATTTATTACGCTTTTGAGCTAGATATCACTACCTAAAGAGAAGTCCCAAGATTGTCTGAAACACTAGAAACGACTTTTCTTCTCACCTTTTGCTTTCACGAGATAGTTGGAGAGCATCCATCGGGATAATCGTGATAGTATTTAGAGGACAATGACTAGATAGAGTCCAAATACCAAAAAGAATTGAAAGTACTACGGACCATTGGAAGGTTGTGACTGGATTCACCTTTCATCTTGAAAGTTTGAGCATACAAAGATGAGACGGTCAAAGAGGGCACCAACCTAACCCAGCAGTGACTGTTAATACCCAAAAATCAGAGAGTTCCTTAAAGGTCATGCTTATCAAATGACGCTTTTCAGTCCCAACATGCCATATATACCCAGTTCTCGAACGGGCTCATGACAAAACTATTGACATAAAGCACGATAATGGCAGATGCAAGTGTCACTACGATGAGACCTAGTTGTAGGTGCAATTGATAGAAGATCCACCCATTTCCCCACTTTAGGATTAAAATGAACATCAAAATAGATGTGATAGCAGACTGCAAGGAGAACTGCTAGTGCAAAAGGATAATAGAGTTTCGGTTTTGATTGTTGGAGATGGCCAACTTGTTGGTTAATCGAAACATACTAGTTCACCTCCACTGCCATAACAGTCATGGCGTGTGCCAGAGATTTCTTGGAACATCGATCGATCCGTTCACCACGGTAGTTTGATTATAGAGAATACTGTCCTGATGAAAGAAAGAACACGTTTTGCTACTAGCTGCTGCTGTTGAGTGGGTCACCATGAGAATGGCTTTGCCCGCTGCTCGTTGATCTGATCAAAGATATCAAGGAGGGCTGCAGACGATTTGGAGTCTAGCACCCTGCTAGCTGTCCGCAAGAAGAATTTCTGGTTCTGTGATGATAGTCAGCAACTGCAACTCGTTGTTTTTGCCTCCAGAGATTTCATAAGGGTACTTCTCCCGCAATTGATTGACTGCCAAGATTTTCGGCGTCGACCAATTTTTCATCATTTCGTAATAGGCTTTCTAGACAATACCAAAGGGAAGATATTGTCTTGACAGAAAGTGTATCTAATAAATTGCAGTCTGGAAGACAAGTTTAACTTTTCGCGACGGAAGCTTGATGTTTGTGAATTTTTATGGTAGCTGCATCAGTTCCGTTTAGGGAAGACTGTCACGCGCAGCTTGTCAAGTATAGCAAGAATATTGAGTGGGTCGATTTACCAGATCCAGACTCCACCGATGATAGCGACGTGTCGCCTTTTCAACAGTAAAGTGAATATCTTTCAGGGCTTCTACTTGGTTGCCTTGTTGCAGTTTTATAAATCTTTTGAACGTGTTTTACATCTAATAGTGTCATTTTAACTCCTCCTTTTAATATCCCAATTAATTGAAACTGAGCTGGCATCGTTTCGATGATTTGAACTCGCTCGATATCCTTTGGACTCGGCTTACTTGTTTGTTTCTTTTGAAATTGTTTTCGGTTCCTCCTCTTTATGCTCTAAGTTTACTCAGATGCATACTTATATAACCTACAAAGAGGCCTTTTAATCTTAGCATGAAGATTACATTTTATCTAATTGAAGCTCTCACCATATTGTCTAAAAGAAGAGCTTGAAGGTTTCTTCCAAGCTTTCACAATCATTCAATCAGTAAATTCATCAGAGAACTTAATCCTCACCAGTTGTTCCTTTGCCCAGTTCGATTCTATTTGAATCTGATGTCCAATTCTTGGCTGATTTTTCTGCATAGATAGAGCCCAAGTCCAGATGACTGTTGGGTCATTCGACCATTATATCCGAAAACTACGTTCAAAGACTCGCAACTGATCACTGCTTTTGATACCAACCCAGTATCTTTGATGACAAAGGTCTGAACCTTCCATGAATTTCAACCCCACCTTCATTTGTACTTGAGGCTATTTGACAGGATTTGTTCAATGACTACCAACAGCCATTTTTATCCGTCACAATCCTTCGTCCAAGTCATGCGGATTAATGCTAGAGATTTCTGGATAAAAATAAAGTCATATTTAGCAATGACTTCCTTGACCAGATCTTCTATATTTTCTCAACACCAAATCATCGGGAAGCTTTAAGCAGATATTGGAGTACGAGGTTGGTATAGGGAATCAATCTTGTACTTTTGCTCAAACTGTCAAATCAGTTATGATCTCACCACCTACTTACAAGGAGTTTACTGGCTGCAATTGGTGTTTTTATCTGATAAACCCAGAGTGTATAGTAGTCCACCAAATCATGATATAGCGGTTTTCAGCATCTCATTTCTTTTGATAGAGTTCAGATTCGTCTCTAATTTTTCAGTTAGAAGGACTTCATTGGTGACTTAGCTTTTCGCCATAGAGCAATTCTTACGATAACGTTACAATTCTATCAAGAAATCACCATAAAACAAAATGTCAAAATGTAGATAGAAAAGAAGAAAATAGTTAAAGTAGGGCCCTTTGCTTATCAAACGAGATTTCAAAGAGAAAAGCAAACCCTGTAGTGATGAATAGCACACGGTCGCGAACGGATATAAGCTGAGACTTTTAGTTAAGCATGTTTCAATCCATACTTATCCTTCTTGGTTTCGATAAAACAATCAAACCTCTTCCTCCAGTTTCTAGCGCAAGCGAGCGACATTAACAGATAAGGATTGTCGTCGATAGTCACTGTTCCAGAGTTCCCGCATCAAATCATCACGCGCTCTATATTTCAGCATGCTCAAATAAAACTCGTAAAATCTGAAATTCATTCGTTAAACCCCATAGCTTTGCCACTGACAGTATGCAGATCCATAGACTTGGTATTGAGGATAACTCCTGCATATTCTAAAAGACTCTATCCTTCCAAATTCATAAGAGCGGCAATCCTTGTACTTTTAGCTAAAGGGATCTGCTGGTCAAAAAGGCTTTTAGTACACAAAATCGTCAGCTCCATATTATAGCCATCACGATGTCCATGGCCTGGTCTCTCGAAGACAGAAATAATAGAACTTTGGAAACTTTGCAGATTTCTGACACCAATGATAACTATTAAAGAGGAGGTGCTTTAACATCATCAGGACCAGATGGAGGCCTAGACTGAACAAGAAAGAGTCAGAACTTCCATGAAAGTCTTCTACCATGACTACTCGAAACCTCATTCGAGAGCATTTTCCCAACTTGTTGACGGATTACTGATCATCTTCTACTAGTAAAATCTTGTGCATCTACCCTCCTTTATATTATAGCAAAAATTCTTCTCGACTACCAGCGAAATTGATGCAAACTGATACATAAATTAAGAGAGGAATTCTCATGCAATATTTTTGACTATCTAACTGATGTTCAATACGATTCTTTTATGATCTTCCCTTAAATGAACTGGATATACTAGCTCCAACTGAGCTGACCTATCTTCTTTTGATAACTTACTAGACGCCAGATAATCGTTACCAGATGTCGCAACACGTTCCTCGTGACTAGCATACGTTGACCAATAAAGAACGTCTGCAACTCTTAGATCAACTCTCACACAAGCGTTTTAAAAATAGTGGTCTCTAACTTGTCAACGATATTGATTGAACTCCAAAAGCACTGCTGCTATGACACTATCGTCTGAACCCAGATACTTATCTGATTGTCTTTCAGTGCACAGACGACAGTATTATTGGAAGGAAGATTTCATGACCTACATGAAGGAAACCCTGCCAAAAGCATGCTCTTGAATACTTGGAAGATTTCTTTTAAAACAACATCCAAACAAAAGTACTCATTGCTGGGCATTCAGTAGTGGAATCCAGCTCATCTTTGCTGCTAGTCAACCAGCCTGAGTTAAGAGATCTCGGCTATCTCATACTGATGACGCTCTGGTTTGCAGCTCATCTGATCGAAACCATACATACCAAGACATTATCCTAAAATTCACCGTTATGTACTTTCAGGATCTGTTATTGAATGATGCTTAAGTGCCTGATACTCCTATTGTCGTGCGAAGTTCTAGCCCTAGGCGGTATTGCCCAACACAATACTTTCAGCTGGCTAACTGAGGACAGCATTTGTCCAACTAGAGGCTATCAGAAGAAAAGTCTCCAAATCAAAGACACTTCAAGGAATGGGTGGACAGTGTCCTGATGAGGAATTGGAGCTCTACTTTGCTCTCTTCTTTTGGTACCATCCTAGAGTCTGGAATTAGCTCTATTAATGAACTGTCTTCTAAAATGCTATCGACCATATTCGACAACTTGTTTCTCAAGCCCAGACATGAGCCCTGAGTGCTGAAACTAAAAATCTGACGCAACTCCTACTGGATGCTCGCCTCAAGCTTGGAAAAATCATTTTTAATGAGTTAAAGTCCCTTCCTGTCGGAGAGGACTCTCTTGATTGTTCATATGATTCCTAATTTTCTCTTTACATGCATACTAGTAGCAGTATATTCTATGAGATTGAGAACTTATGAAAATTCACAGAACAGTGAATCCTGTTGCTTATGAAAACACCTATCACATTGAAGGTGAGAATCACCCAATCGTGGTTGATCCTGGTAGCCATTGGGCTGAGATTCAGTGTTATATAGATGAACCACACCATCTGCGCTATTCTGACCCATACCCACTATGATCATATCTCAAGTCTGATTTGGTTAGAGATACTTTTGGAAATCCTCCAGTCTATGTAGCAGAGAGCTATCTTGGCTCTATACTCCTGTTGACAACCTTCAGGACTCCTCGACACGATGATATGGCAGTGATGTCATCTGCAAACCATGGAACACACTCATGCCTTTCATGAAGAATACCAGATTAGAATTCTAGCTTCACAGTCTTACCTCACGCCAGGCCACTCTATCGGCGGAGTTTCATTGACTTTCCCAGATGGACACTGGTCCTAACTGGAGAGCTCTTCCGTGAAACAATTGGCCGTGATGCACCTCCGACAGGTAGTGGACAAGTGCTTGACAGTATTCGCAATCAGCTATTCACCCTACCAAACTATGATGTTTACCCAGGTCGTGGACCTACATAGACTATCGCCCACGAAAAACTTTTTAATCCATTTTTCTAGAAGCAAAAACCAAGGATAGCTCTCTCTTTGGCTTTTTGTACACTATTCAATTCTCCATTCTTTGATCTTGGGAATTTAACCTAGTATTGAATTTCATTTAATTCTAGTTGATCTGGCTCAAATACTCTTTCCAATCAAATTTAGCTAAATCAATTCATTAGATGAAATTCTAAGACCTTGCTCTGCTTTTTCATTGCCACCAATTTGAATAGTTGCTTTTTCACCTTCTGCACTCCATTTTATCAAACGAATATAGAGCCAGGTTCATTTCTGGATAGGATTGAATGCCAGTCTGCATAACAGACTTGACCATTTTCGTAAATGACAAAGCCTGAGCGAAAACCACCTGCAGAAAGGTATATATACTGTGAAGTAAGTTAGTCTTTTTGATTTTCCAACAGTAAATAGCTGAAAGCAAATTTCTTTCATACCAATAAGCAACTCTGTATTGACCATCCTGTTCAAATCAACAAGGGCATATTTAAAGTCCGGTGCTTTTTCGATTCCATTCGCGAGAAAATCATGCTCATATTCTCTGAGCAAACAATATTATTTTGTTTTGATCTCTCGCGAGATCTTTTCTATTACCTTGTTTTAAAAGCTCTGTATAGTGATTATAGCGTTTAATCACTTCTTTATACAAATCTCGACCAGTTTCCTTCTTATTTTCAGCAGTCGATTGTGATGCCTTGGTTGACGATTCACTTGTATTTCCAGTCTTTGCTTCTGTTGATGCACTAGTCTTATCGTCTTTGGAAACAGATGATAGTGCAGATGACGGTTCTGTACTGCTATTATTTTTATTGAGTGCACAAGATGCCAGAAACTGAAATCGAAGAGATAGCTGGAAAAGCATCATTAAAATTTCGCTCAGTTAACCTCGATAGCATTTTATTTTCTGATTGATAAACTTCAAAAATGAGTCATTAACACTAGATTTATACTTGGTTGGGAAATCATTTTACCAAATAATCACACGGTCTTCTAGTGCACGCTTACATTCCGTCGCCTTCTTTGACATCATAGGTTGTAAAAGAAGTCATCAAAGTTTGCACTGGACGTTAACACGGAGTTTAGCTGGGCGCGTGACATCAACGCTAGCCATGAGTTTCATCAACTCTGGGCGGCCTTTTCATTCAGATACGCGCAAAGTTATGAAGAACTCTTCAGCTGAGAAGTCTGGTTCTCTCTTAGCAGCTTCAAGCGCTGCAGCAGATTCCTCCTAGGTCAGCAACATTTTCTGATACAGTTAATTTACCGTTAATCGTTGCGCCATAAGATTCTTGGCCGTCAAACTGGTCGATAACCTTCTGAGTTTTTCTCTTTGAAGGCTGCATAGTCGCTCTCAGTCCACCAATCCTGAGGCTACCATTTTCATCAAAAGGAGCTCCGTTGGTATCAAAGGCATGAGAAATTTCATGGGCAATAACTGCTCCAATACCCACCGTAGTTGGCAGAAGATGACTGATGCAAGTCATGAAATGGAGCCTGTAAAATAGCAGCTGGGAAAGACAATCAAGTTCTTTGTGGATTGTAGTAGGCATTCACCATATGAGCAGGCATTCCCCACTCCTTATAGTCAACTGGCTGGTTCCACTTGCTCCAGCTGTGCTTGATTTCAACACGCGCAAAGGCTAGGGCATTCTCAAAGAGGCTAGCAGATTCATTCACTACCTTGTCCTTATAGCGAGCTGGCAGTTCTTCTGGATAACCGATATAAAGGCTTTGATGACATTGAGTTTGACAATGGCCTTGTCACGGGTTTCAGGTGTGAGCCAGTCATTTTTAGCCAAACGTTCCTTATAAACGTCAATCATGGTCGCTACTTTTTTCTCCACGTCTGCCTTGGCTTCTGGAGAGAATTTTTCGTGTGCATACCAAAGACCAAGCGCTTGTTTTGAATGGTCCTTGAGCTAAATGGTAAGCAGCCTTGCGTTTTGTCTTGAGCCTCTGGAACTCCTGAAAAGAGCTCGTCCGTAAGCACCTGACAAGATACGAATCTCATCTGTTAGATAACTAGTTGAAAGATTGATCACACTCAAGATCAAGCTTGCCTTGAGTAAAGGCCAAGCTTCTTCACTATAGAATTGCTCTGCTGCTTGCCAGAAACGTTCTTCATCTACGATAACCTTATCTGGAGTTTGTCCAATCACAGCTTGGAAGAAAGTCATCTAGAGGTAAAGGCAGGGCGCAAACTTTTGAAATCTTCATAAGAATATGGATGGTAGAGTTTGGCATATTCTGAACTCTCTTCGTTTGAAAGGACTAAACAGCTGCGATACGGCGGTCCAATTCAATCGTTTCTCTAGCAAATCTTCGATTTCTTCATCTGAGAAGTTATAGGCTTTGAGGAGATTAGCAGTACTTTCTTTCCAAAGGTTCAATAATTCCTCACGCTGTGGATGGTCTTCCGCATAGTAGGTTGTATCAGGCAAGATTGTTCCTGGAGCACTAGCCCAGAGAACATTGGTTCTAGCATCCATAAAGTCAGGTGATACTCCAAATGGAAGGAAGTTTGGTTTTACCAGCTAATTCAAATTCTGCTAATTTACTTGCGAAAATCCGCAAAACTTTCCAAATCTTGGTATTCTTTGAGCAAAGGAAGGACTGGTTTGAATCCCATCTGCCTCTCGTTTGTCAAAATCTCTGACCATACGATGGTATTTTAACAAAAGTTTGCTAAGATAGCATCTTCTGGAACATCTTCTCTACCAACCATTTGTCGGTTGTTGTTAGCATCAAGTCTTCGATTTCTTCGTCAAGGTCGATAAAAACCACCTGTTCTCGATTTATCAGCTGGAATGACTGCAGTCTTTTCCCACTCACCATTTATAGCATCATAAAAATCATCTTGATAACGTGTCATCTTGTTCTCGCTTTCCTATTTTCACTTATTCCTAGCTTAGCAAAAATTCCCTTGGGATTGCAATTAAAAATACCGTCTTCTCCTGATTGTTTTTCTAGTTAATATTTTAAATATTTACAAAAATTAACTTGACTTAAATTTTTTTATTTTAAGGTATATTAAAAAGATAGGAGGAATATAACTGTATGATACGTATCGAAAACCTCAGTGTCTCCTACAAAGAAACGTTGGCACTAAAGGATATTTCACTAGTGCTCCAAGGACCAACGATTACCGGAATTATTGGCCCAAACGGCGCTGGAAAATCAACCTTATTAAAAGGTATGCTGGGAATTATCCCACATCAAGGTCAGGCATTTCTCGATGACAAGGAAGTTAAAAATTCCTTACACCGAATTGCCTATGTCGAACAAAAAATCAATATCGACTACAACTTTCCCATCAAGGTCAAGGAATGCGTCTCGTTAGGACTATTTCCCTCATTCCTCTCTTTCGAAGTTTAAATGCTAAACATTGGAAGAAAGTGCAAGAGCCCTTGAAATCGTCGGCCTAGCTGACTACGCTGAACGGCAAATCAGTCAACTGTCTGGAGGTCAATTCCAGCGGGTCTTGATTGCCAGATGTTTGGTGCAGGAAGCCGACTATATCCTCTTGGATGAACCCTTTGTTGGGATTGATTCTGTCAGTGAGGAAATCATCATGAATACGCTGAGAGATCTGAAAAAAGCTGGTAAGACGGTTCTCATCGTTCACCACGACCTCAGCAAGGTTCCCCACTACTTCGATCAAGTCTTACTTGTCAATCGAGAAGTGATTGCCTTTTGGTCCAACCAAAGAAACCTTTACCGAAGCCAATCTCAAAGAAGCTTACGGTAATCGACTCTTTTTCAATGGAGGTGACCTATGATTGCAGAATTTATAGATGGATTGCAGAACTTCCACTTTCTCCAAAAATGCCTTGATAACAGCTATTGTTATCGGGGTCGTAACTGGAGCTGTAGGGATGTTTTCATCATTCTACGTGGGATGTCACTCATGGGAGATGCCATTTCACATGCTGTCTTACCAGGTGTAGCCCTCTCCTTCATCTTGGGCCTTGACTTCTTTATCGGAGCCATTGTCTTTGGACTACTAGCTGCTATCATCATCACCTACATCAAGGGAACTCGATTATCAAAAGCGATACCGCCATCGGCATTACCTTTTCTTCTTTCTTAGCCCTCGGTATCATCTTGATTAGTGTCGCTAAAAGTTCAACTGACCTTTTCCATATTCTTTTTGGTAATATCCTGGCAGTCCAAGATACGGATATGTTTATTACTATGGGTGTAGGAGCAGCCATTCTCTTGTTAATCTGGATTTTCTTCAAGCAACTCTTGATCACTTCCTTTGATGAACTCTTGGCTAAAGGCCATGGGAATGCCTGTCAATTTCTATCACTACTTACTCATGGTACTCCTAACTCTCGTGTCTGTGACAGCTATGCAAAGTGTCGGAACTATCCTGATTGTAGCCATGCTGATTACCCCAGCAGCAACTGCTTATCTCTATGCTAATAGCCTGAAAAGTATGATTTTCCTTTCCTCAACCTTTGGAGCTACAGCTTCAGTTTTGGGACTCTTTATCGGCTATAGCTTTTAACGTTGCGGCAGGTTCTAGTATCGTGCTTACAGCCGCTAGTTTCTTTCTTATTAGCTTCTTTATCGCTCCAAAACAACGATATTTGAAACTGAAAAAAATAAACATTTGTTAAAAATAAGGGGCAAAACCCCAATAAATTGGAGGATCTAATGAAAAAAATTAGGTACATTGCTGATTCTCTTTCTTTCCGTCATTGCTCTTGTAGCATGTTCTACTGGAAAGAAAAGATGCAGCTTCTGGTCAAAAACTAAAAAGTTGTTGCTACAAACTCAATCATCGCTGATATTACTAAAAAAATATTGCTGGTGATAAGATTGATCTTCACAGTATCGTTCCTGTTGGTCAAGACCCACACGAATACGAACCACTACCTGAAGACGTCAAGAAAACTTCTCAAGCTGATTTGATTTTTCTATAACGGGTATCAACCTTGAAACAGGTGGCAATGCTTGGTTTACAAAATTGGTAGAAAATGCTAAGAAAAACTGAAAAACAAAGACTACTTTGCAGTCAGCGAAGGCGTTGATGTTATCTACCTTGAAGGTCAAAACGAAAAAGGCAAAGAAGACCCACACGCTTGGCTTAACCTTGAAAACGGTATGATCTTTGCTAAAAACATCGCAAAACAATTGAGCGCTAAAGACCCTAGCAACAAGGAATTCTACGAAAAAAATCTCAAAGAATATACTGATAAGCTAGACAAACTTGACAAGGAAGCTAAAGAGAAATTTAACAACATCCCTGCTGAGAAAAAACTCATCGTAACCAGCGAAGGATGCTTCAAATACTTCTCTAAAGCCTACGGTGTCCCAAGTGCCTATATCTGGGAAATCAACACTGAAGAAGAAGGAACACCTGATCAAATCAAGACTTTGGTTGAAAAACTTCGCCAAACAAAAACTCCTTCACTCTTTGTAGAATCAAGTGTGGATGACCGTCCAATGAAAACTGTTTCTCAAGACACAAACATCCCAATCTATGCTCAAATCTTTACTGACTCTATCGCTGAAGAAGGTAAAGAAGGCGACAGCTATTACAACATGATGAAATACAACCTTGACAAGATTGCTGAAGGTTTAGCTAAATAATCATTTTAAAAACGTCAGTTCACCTTGAATTGGCGTTTTTTTTGATTCAAAATCCGGTCAAATTATTGGAAAACTCTGAACATTTAATGTAGAATGAAAGAAAAAAGATTGGAGTAGCTTATGACTACATTCCTTGGAAACCCTGTTACTTTTACGGGAAAACAACTACAAGTAGGAGACAAAGCAGTTGATTTCTCTCTCACAACGACTGACCTCTCTAAAAAAACACTAGCTGATTTTGAAGGCAAGAAAAAGATTTTGAGCATCATCCCTTCTATCGATACAGGTATCTGCTCGCTACAGACTCGTCGCTTTAACCAAGAATTAGCTAGCTTAGATAACACTGTAGTACTAACAGTATCAATGGACCTTCCATTTGCACAAAAACGCTGGTGTGGCGCAGAGGGAATTGAAAATGCCATCATGCTCTCAGACTACTTCGACCACTCCTTTGGACGAGATTATGCCCTCTTAATCAATGAATGGCATCTGCTTGCACGCGCAGTTTTTGTTCTCGATACCGACAACACCATCCGCTATGTCGAATACGTAGACAATATCAACAGCGAACCAAACTTTGAAGCAGCCATTGAAGCAGCAAAGTCGCTTGACTAAAAGAAAGCCCACCTGTAACAAGACAGAAAGCTAGAGAAATCTAGCTTTTTTTGGTATACTAGATGGAGATAATAAACAAGAAAATGCGAATGACACCAAATAAAGAAGATTACTTAAAATGTATTTATGAGATTGGCATGGAACTTCCTAAGATTACCAATAAGGAAATCGCTGCTCGGATGCAGGTATCACCTCCAGCTGTAACTGAAATGATCAAGCGCATGCAATCCGAAAATCTTATCCTAAAAGATCAGAAAAAGGGCTACTTACTAACGGATATTGGTTTAAAACTTGTATCTGACCTTTACCGAAAGCACCGACTCATTGAGGTTTTTCTGGTTCACCATCTTGATTATACCAGTAACCAGATTCATGACGAAGCTGAGGTATTAGAACATACGGTTTCAGACTTTTTTGTCGAGAGATTAGACAAAATGTTAGGCTTTCCAAAAACCTGTCCCCATGGAGGAACCATTCCTGCCAAGGGAGAGCTTTTAGTTGAGATCAATAACCTTCCTCTCTCTGATATCAAAGAAGCAGGGAACCTATCTACTGACTCAGGGTCCATGATAGCTTTAAACTTCTCCATATTTGGAAAAAAACACAGTATCCATATTGGAGATCAACTCCAAGTCAAAGCAGTTTGATGGCTTCTCTAATACCTTCACTCTCATTCACAAGAATGAAGAACTCCAAGTCAGCCTAGAAATTGCCAAACAACTTTACGTTGAAAAAATGAACTAAAAGTCTTTATCAGCAAAAAAACCAAGCCCACGAGCTTGGTTTTTTTATCTATTTTTGGTGTCAAGGATGATGGTTACTGGGCCATCATTGACCAGTTCCACCTGCATATCTGCTCCAAAAGACTCCTGTCTCAACAGGAACTTCCTTAGCTAGTTCTTGGTTAAATTCTTGATAGAAAGCTTCCGCCATATCCGGTTTAGCAGCGCCTGTAAAGGCTGGACGATTTCCCTTCTTGGTATCGGCAAACAAAGTAAACTGAGAGATGGAGAGGATTTGACCTTGGATATCCTTAACCGATAAGTTCATCTTGCCTTCAGCATCTGAGAAAATTCGCATATTGACAAGCTTTCTGACTGCATAATCCAAATCTTCTTTTTGATCCTCAGGTCCAACACCTACTAAGAGTAAGAGTCCCTGCTGAATTTTCCCATATACTTGACCCTCAATAGAAACTTGAGCTTTCTTGACACGCTGAACGACAATTTTCATAGCAATCCTTTCTGATGATATCAAGCCAACTTAACCATTGGTACGTTTAACCGAGTAGACTTCTGGTACACTCTTAATCTTATCAACCACGGTGGTCAGCATTGAAAGGTTTGAAATTCCAAAGGAAACATGGATATTAGCAAATTTCATATCCTTGGTTGGTTGAGCATTAACTGTTGAGATATTTTTAGTTGTATTTGATAAGACTTGCAAGATATCATTCAATAGACCAGAACGGTTGAGCCCGTAGATATCGATGTGAGCCATATACTCCTTACTTGAGAATTGGTCTTCCCATTCAACATCGAGTAGACGTTGTTCGTAATTTTCCTGTGAACGAAGGTTCATACAGTCCACACGGTGGATGGCAACTCCACGTCCTTTGGTAATATAGCCGACGATATCATCACCTGGAACAGGATTACAACATTTGGCAATCCGGATCAAGAGACCAGAAGCACCTTGGATGACTACTCCACCCTCATGCTTAACCTTAAGCGTGTCCTTGTTCTCCACTTTGACTTCGCCACCCTTGACCAATTCTTCAGCTTCTGCCTTAGCCTTGGCCCGCTCTTCTTCACGACGTTCTTTCTCTGTCAAACGGTTAAAGACAGTAATAGCTCCGATTTCTCCAAAACCAATCGCAGCAAATAGCGCTTCTTCTGTCTTGTAGCTGGTTTTTTGAAGGACTTCATCCATGTGGCGTTTGTCCATAAATTTATTGGCCACATAGCCATTTTCTTGGAGCTGACTAATCAGCAATTCACGGCCTTTATTGATGGACAATTCTTTGTCTTGGTTCTTAAAGAACTGACGAATTTTGTTACGAGCCTTGCTGGTCTTGACCATATTGAGCCAGTCACGGCTTGGTCCAAATGAATTTGGATTGGTGATGATTTCAACCTGGTCACCCGTTTTTAACTTAGTCGTCAAGGGAACCATACGGCCATTAACCTTGGCACCTGTTGCTTTTTCCCCAATCTTTGTGTGAATTTCATAAGCAAAGTCAATCGGACCTGAATCTTTTGGAAGTGAACGAACCGCTCCATCTGGAGTAAAGACATAAATCTCCTCAGCCAGATAGTTTTCTTTGACAGTATCCACAAATTCTTTGGCATCATCTGCTTGATCTTGGAGCTCCATCATCTCCTTGATCCAGTTCATCCCAATAGCAGATTCCTTACTATTAACCTGCCCTTGATTCCTTTTTTGTAGGCCCAGTGAGCCGCAACCCCGTACTCAGCAACCTCGTGCATCTCCTTAGTACGAATCTGGAACTCGATAGGTCCTTTTGGTCCGTAAACAGTCGTATGGATTGATTGGTAACCATTGGCCTTACGATTGGCAATATAGTCTTTAAAACGTCCCGGCATCGGTTTCCAAAGCTCATGAACGTAGCCCAACATCGCATAGACATCACTCTGAGTGTCTAGAATACAACGAATAGCAATCAGGTCATAGATCTCCTCAAAGCGTTTTTTCTTGTCCTGCATCTTACGATAGATAGAGTAGATATGCTTTGGACGACCGTAGATTTTTCCTGTAAGATGACGCTCAGATGAGTATTCCTCGAGTTTCGTCACAACTTCATCGACCAAGGCTTCACGCTCTTGACGTTTTTCCTTCATCATGTGACTAATCTTGTAAAATTCAGTTGGATTGAGATAGCGGAAAGAGAGATCTTCCAGTTCCCACTTCACACTTGAAATCCCCAAACGGTGAGCAAGTGGTGCATAGATTTCCATTGTTTCTCTGGAAATACGCTCCTGCTTGTCTTTACGAAGATGCTTGAGGGTACGCATATTGTGCAGACGGTCAGAAAGTTTGACCAAGATAACACGGATATCTTCTGACATAGCCATGAGCATCTTGCGATGATTCTCAGCCAGCTGCTCCTCGATAGACCTATACTCAACCTTACCAAGCTTGGTAACACCATCTACAATCACTCGAACATCGTGACCAAATTCGCGTTCTAAGTCATCTAAAGTAGCATCTGTGTCTTCTACCACGTCATGCAAAAAACCACAGGCAACAGTGACAGCATCTAGCTTGAGTTTAGCTAAGATTCCTGCTACACTGAATAGAATTGGATAATATAAGGCTCGCCTGATTTACGATACTAGCCACTATGGCATTCTACAGCATAAACCAAGGCCTTGTGTACAAAAAGCCACGTCTTCTTTCGATAAATATTTTTGCGTTAAAGCGACGACTTCATCGCCTGAATAAATTACTTCTTTCGGCATGCATACTCTCAATTCTTCCTACCATTTTAACACTTTTTGAGGATATGAAAACTAGTAAAGCCCATTCTGTAGAGTTTGCTAAACTTGATAAAAACACTACTAGAAAAAAACTCTAGTAGTGCTCATTGATTAAAATCTATCTTAGTAAACTGTTCTTTCAGTTTCTACGTCGAAGAAGTGTGCTTTGTTCAAGTCAAATCAAGTTCAACTGTTGCACCTGCTTGCAAGTAGTCACGAGCGTCAACTTTTGCAACGAACTCATCTTTACCAACTTGGCAGTATAGGGTGAGATTCTGAACCAAGCAATTCTGATACAGAGATTGTTGCTTTTTCACAACTGATTCTGGGAATGTTTCAAGGAAAGCAGGTTCTGCATTTACGTCTTCTGGACGGATACCGAAGATCAATTCTTTTTCCTTCGTAGCCTTTTTCACGAAGAACTTTCAAAGCACCTTCTGGAACTTTCAAAGTAAATCCGTCAGCAACAATGCGGTCACCGTTCAATTTAACATTGATGAAGTTCATAGCTGGGCTTCGATAAATCCTGCTACGAATTTATTAACTGGGTTTTTGTAAACTTCTTGAGGAGTACCGATTTGTTCAACACGTCCGATAGTACCAGTACCAGCAGGGTTTTAGTAGCTGACATGATAACGATACGGTCTGCAAGTGTCATCGCTTCTGTTTGGTCGTGAGTTACGTAGATAGTTGTAGCTCCGATACGACGGTGGATTTTAGCGATTTCAGCACGCATTGATACACGAAGTTTAGCATCCAAGTTTGACAAAGGTTCGTCCATCAAAAATACTTTTTGCATCACGGACGATCGCGACCCATGGCAACACGTTGACGTTGACCACCTGAAAGGTCAGCTGGTTTTACGATCCAAAGAATTCTTTCAAACCAAGAATTTCTGCTGCTTCTTGTACACGTTTGTCAATGTCTTCTTTGCTGTATTTACGCAATTTCAAACCGAAGGCCATGTTATCGTATACAGTCATGTGTGGGTAAAGAGCGTAGTTTTGGAATACCATGGCAATGTCACGGTCTTTTGGAGCTACGTCGTTGACAACAACGCCATCGATAGATGCAGTACCTTCTGTGATGTCTTCAAGACCTGCAATCATACGAAGAGTAGTTGATTTACCACATCCTGAAGGTCCTACGAAAACGATGAACTCCTTTGTCTTTAATGTTCAAGTTGAAAATCTTCAACTGAGTAGTGTTCGCTATTTGGATATTTTTGTAAATATTTTTAAGATTTAATTCTACCATTTCGGTGAACTCCTTTTTGTCATTTGATAGTTTTTATTATAGATGAAAAACGCTTTACATTTCTATGGCAAGGTGACCATAAAAAGTTCTGTGCAACTTGCACAAAAACTTTTAAATAATATCTGGTAAAAATCAACTGATAACACAAGGTCAAATCTGTCAATTCTTTCAACTGTAGCCCTGTTAACTCTTCCCATTTATCAATCTTGTATTGGAGAAATTGCGAGTGCAAATACAGTTGCTGAGCTGTCTTCGTAAGGACTGCACTATTTTCCCATAATGAAAGAATAATTTCCTGAATCTGATCTTGATCCAAAATCATCTGAGTGTAGATAATCTTTGATCAAAGCAAGATCACCATTTCTTTTTCACCCATACTCCAAAGGTAGAGCTGAGAAAACGTATGGAATCCCTTGATGACCTTGACGCCACCAGTTTTTAAACAAGTCACGTTCTGCTTTGATCAGAGTCTGGCAGCGCCTGATGTCGGTCTGTGACCATACCTGACCAAGCATGATGGACAAACGCACTCCCAAAGTCGTATTCTACGGCTTCAAGGTATCCATCAAGATTGAGCGAACCGAGGTGTACTTGTCCTGCTGGAGAACAAAAAGGTAATCCTGAGCTCCAACCTGAAGCACTGTCTCGCAATTTAGGAAAAAGGGTTTCTCATCATATCCAACCAAGAGGTCAGGTTTTTCCTGTTGGTAAATAGGAAAGGTGACAATAGACAACTTGTAGCTTTTTAAAGCTTTGCGGTGCTGCCCTTGCCCTCTATCAAATAGCTATACCAGGGATTGAGAGAGATCGTTTGCTCCTGCTGAGTTAAGAGAGCCACCAACTGTTTCTCACGTTCACTAAGATCCAGCTTCTTCAGTAGCCCACTGTATTTGAGGATACCGGAGCGTCAGATAGCCTTCCTTGTCGACTGGCTGGTCTACGATTTTGAGCTTGTGGAAACCAATCTAGTAATTCTTTTACAATCATTTCCTAGCCCTCCACTTTTTGGATGCACCAAGAAATCAAGGTTTCTAGGCGTTCCACATTTTTCAGTCATATGAAGATAGCCCATGACCGCTTCAAAACCAGTAGACATACGATAGGTCACCACATCCGCATTCTTAGCCTTGGTATGGCTGTTGGTGTTGCGACCCCGTTTATAGATTTCTTCTTCTTTTTCCGTTAGGGACTTCTTCTTCCAGCATGGGGAAATCAAATGTGCCTGAGCCTTGGCCGACACATACTTGGTTGCCTCTTGGTGGAGTTTATTGAGCTTGGTCATGCCTTTGAGAATGAGATGGCGACGGATATACATAGAATAAACTGCATCTCCTTCAAAAGCTAGAGCAATCCCGTTAATGAGATTGACATCAATCACGTGTCCACCTCACTCCATCCTTGGTGTCAAGTAACTTAATCCCTTGTGCAGCTAGTTGATCACGGATTTGGTCAGCTGTCGCAAAGTCACGATTGGCACGCGCTTCTTGGCGTTTTTGAATCAAGGCTTCAATCTCTCATCCAAAAACTTCTTCGACAAAAGACCACTCCAAAGACTTCTAACATGGCTGCAAGAGCTTTCCTTAACGCTTGCATCATAGTTTGCCTGAGTTGATCCATTTGGCCATTTCAAAGACAACTGTGATTCCGTTTAGCTGTATTGAAAATCCTCATCCATAGCCGCTACAAACTTATCTTTAAATGCCTGTAACTCTTGAGCATCTACAGTTCCAGTAAATGGTTGTTCATAGGTGTTCTTCAAATACTTGAGATTTGGTCTCCGCATCACGCACTGCTTTTTCCGTAAAGTTGATAGGGCTTACGGTAGTGCTGAGTCGCAAAGAAGAAGCGAAAGCACTTGACCGTCGATAGTTTTCGAGGGCATCGTGTACCGTAATAAAGTTGCCCCAAAGACTTGGACATCTTGACATTGTCGATATTGACAAAACCATTGTGCATCCAGTAGTTGGCAAAAGGTCTTGCCTGTTTTTAGCTTCTGACTGAGCAATTTCATTGGTATGGTGTGGGAAACTCAAGGTCAGCTCCACCACCGTGAATATCGATGGTATCTCCTAAAAATCTCCCGTTGACATGACCGAACACTCGATATGCCAGCCTGGGACGACCTGGTCCCCATGGGCTCTCCCAAGAAATCTCACCTGGTTTGGCAGCTTTCCAGAGGGCAAAGTCGACTGGATTTTCCTTACGAGCTGTTTCCTCATCTGTCCGACCTGAGGCACCTAGCTCCAAGTCTTCAAGTGTTTTATTGGCTAACTTTTAGCATAGTTGTGAGATTTTTCCACACGGAAATAGACATCGCCTTGACTCTCATAGGCATAGCCTTTTTCGATCAAGTCTTCCACAAAAGCGGATGATATCAGCCATAAACTCGACTACACGAGGGATGGCGGGTTGCAGGTTTTCACGCCAAGAGCCGTCACATCCTCACGAAAAGCTGCAATGTACTTGTCCGCTACTTCCTGAGGCGTGATGCCTTCTTCTTTGGCACGGTTAATGATCTTATCATCCACATCTGTAAAGTTGGAAATGTAGGCAACTTCGTAGCCACGATACTCAAAGTAGCGACGAATCGTGTCAAAGGCCACCGTTGAACGGGCATTCCCTACGTGGATATAGTTGTAAACCGTTGGCCCACAAACATACATGCGGACCTTTCCTTCCTCGATGGGGATAAATTCTCGCAAATCACGAGACATAGTATCATAAATTTTTAACACGCTTCATTTCCTTTCTGTTTCTTGATTTTATCGAATCAATATTCTCATTTTTCCAACTCTAACGCAATATCGACAGCAATCTTAAAGAAAGTCATAGCATCTGCTTTTCTATCTTCACGTCTAGCATTCCATTCGTGATTGTGATGATCCACATAGTCAGCCGTGTAGAAAAATTGATAGACCTTGGCTTGTCGATATTGAGCCCAAGCCATGATAGCCGAAGCTTCCATATCTACAACTTTCGCTCCTGCTGCAAGTCTTCGTTTAACCTTAGCAGCTGTTTCACGATAGAAAGCATCTGTCGTCCAAGCTTTGGTCCGAATGTGCTCAATACCAGCTGTTCAAGGCGTTTTCCATAGTTGAGAGTAGAGATCGCTCATAGGCTATTTCATCACTTGCTGGAGCATAGTGATAACTAGTACCTTCATCACGTAAAGCCGAACTTGGTAGGATAATCTTTATCTGCTTGAATAGACTGGTCTAGAACTCCACAAGAGCCCAAAACAATAAAGTTCTTAAAATCCTCTTGCTTTTGAGTTCTTCTAAGAGTCCAACAACCATTGGAGCTCAATAGTAGCCATAGCAACTGCTAGCTTTACGTCCCATCTTTCTTTCATAGATATACCATGGCAGTTTGCCATTTAGATTGGTGAGATAGCCACCTTCGTGAGACACCATCTATCTGCTTTACTCGTTTCACGATTTCTCCATTAAAAAGACAGAATAATAGTGTCACAAATTTCTCCACTACTAAGAAGGCTTCGATCAGTTGGCTCGATAACAGCAGGTACATTTTCAAATTCTTCTAGTAACATTTATTCACTCTTTCCTATCTAGATAAACCACCTGAGTCTGTTTGACAAAGCCAATCTTTTCATACAAACGTTTGGCACCTACATTGCTGTCTCTACTGCAATCTGAAATTCCTTGTCATTTTGCTCAATCAGTTGGTTGACGAGGGATTTTTGCTAGAGTAGCTTCCATAGCCTTGCCCACGATAGACTTCCGCAATCGCTAGTCCATAAAGGTAATTGCATTTTCCAGATACATCCACCGTACAAACGCCAATCACTTGACCTTCTTTGAGTAATATGTAAAGCAGACTATCAGGATCCTTCAATGCCTCCGAAATGTATCTGTGGCTCACTTCCGGTGCTTCCACTTCATCTGAAAAAGTTTGGTGGTGGAGCTGGGCAATGGCTTCAAGATAGGAAGGTTTCTGCCAAGAGCACATCGACATCCGAACGGGAAATCTAATGCATAAGCGGTTCGATCACGTCCTAACCAAGTTTCTGTCTCTTCATCCTCAACCAGTCCCCAGTTACTGAGCAAAATCAGGATGACGCTCTAGAAAAAAATACGTTCTGTCTGAAAAAGTCACTGAACTCAATAGGGAAAAGATGCCGTTTCTTTCTCAAAACTCGTAAACAAAGCACGCGCAATTCCCTGACGGCGATGATTTGGGATGAACCAGTATCGTCACTTCACATCTTGGTCATCAGCATAGACGGTTAATAGACCAACAAGTTCGCCTTTTTTCATAATAAAGGAAAAAGGCAGGGCATATCGGGGTCAAAAATTAAGCATGTTAGAAAGATAAGGATCACGATAAACGTTCCATCATAGGCTTGGCAGACAGTTAATTAGGTCTTTTTGCCTCAGATAACTCCTCTTGGCTTAACTGTATTTGCTTGCTTGAATCATATAGATATCCTCTACAGCTCAGACGACCATGACTGGCTTCTCTTGCCTGCTCCAGTTTATTGACGTAGTATTCCCGTTTTTCTTCAACTTCATGAATGGTTGGTTCATCCTTTTTGCCCATGCACTCGAACAATCTTGGCTGGAATACCGACAACCGTCACATCACTAGGTACATCTGCCACAACAACTGCTGCAGCACCGACTTTGGCATTTGTCACCGATTTCTACAGGTCCCGATGACTTGGGCATGTGCGAGATATAGAGCTCCCTTCACGCACGGTCGGATGGCGTTTGCCGACATCCTTTCCCTGTTCCCCCAAGGGTTACCCCATGGTGAGAAGAACGCCTTTTTTTCAACGATAGCCGTCTCCCCAATCACAAGGCCCGAACCATGGTCGATAAAGACACCTGATTCGATCTGTCGCTCCTGGGATGGATCTCAATCTGAGTCCAAAAACGCCAAAACTGGCTATGCATCCGAGCTAAGAGCTTAAAAGCCATGCTTCCACAGAAAATGAGAGAGACGGTGAGCAGCCAGGCTTTGACACCAGGATAGGTCAAAAAGGACCTCCAAAGTGGTGCGAGCCGCTGGGATCATTTTCTTTTACGATATCAATGGTTTCACGCCACCATCCCATACCATTCTCCTTTTCTGTTATTCTGAGTCTTTTTGGTGTTATCTGTAGTTTCTTTCTTAGGTTTGTTGTCCTTTGTGGTGGTGACGAGGGACGATCGCCATGACGATGACCCTTTTTCACCTTTTTCTTCTGAATGTTCAGGGTTTTTCGGGCGGACGTGGCAGAAGTGCCTTTCATCGAAGCATCTGCACGACCTTTTTCGTCAATCTTGATAATCTTAACATCGACTTCATCGCCAATGGCTACCAAGTCTTCGACACGGTTGGTACGCGTCCAAGCCATTTCAGAGATGTGAACGAGGGCATCTGTCTTGTCAAAAGGTTGACAAAGGCACCGAAATTTCTCGATACGAACAACTTTGGCATGGTAGACTTCGTCCACTTTGGCTTCACGAACCAAACCTGCAATGATTTCTTTAGCGCGGTTAATGGCTGCTTGGTCGCTCGAATAGACCGATACGTTTCCTTCTTCGTCGATATCAATCTTAACGCCTGTTTCAGCGATGATCTTATCGATCGTTTCTCCACCTTTACCGATGACAATCTTAATCTTGTCGACATCAATCTTGATGGTATCAATTTTTCGGAGCAGTTGGGGCCAATTCTGGACGAACTTCTGGAATGGTTGCTTCGATGACATCAAGGATTTCAAAACGAGCTTTCTTGGCTTGAGCAAGAGCTTCTGTCAAGATTTCTGCAGTGATCCCTTGGATCTTGATATCCATTTGAAGGGCTGTGATCCCGTCACGCGTACCTGCAACCTTGAAGTCCATGTCTCCAAAAGTGGTCTTCAAACCTTGGATATCTGTCAATACGGTGTAGTTGTTTCCATCTGAGATCAGACCCATGGCAATACCAGCTACTGGGGCCTTGATTGGCACACCACCAGCCATAAGGGCAAGTGTTCCCGCACAGATAGAGGCTTGAGATGAAGAACCGTTTGATTCCAAGACTTCTGCTACCAAACGGATGGCATATGGGAATTCTTCCAAGCTTGGCAATACTTGAGCAAGGCACGCTCACCGAGAGCACCGTGACCAATTTCACGACGACCAGGCGCACCGTAACGACCTGTTTCCCCTACAGAATATTGCGGGAAGTTATAGTGGTGCATAAAGCGTTTCTTGTACTCATGATCCAAACCATCGATGATTTGCGTTTCACCCATTGGTGCCAAGGTCAAGATAGAAAGAGCTTGCGTTTGTCCACGAGTAAAGAGACCTGAACCGTGTACGCGAGGAAGATAGTCGACTTGTGCATCCAAAGGACGGATTTCATCGACCTTACGACCATCCGGACGAACCTTGTCTTCTGTAATCAAACGGCGCACTTCTGCGTGTTCCATTTGTTCCAAGATTTCAGCCACGTCCCGCATGATGCGGTCAAATTCTTCGTGGTCGGCATATTTTTCTTCGTAAACTGCTGTTACTTGATCTTTCACTGCTTGAGTTGCAGCTTCACGCGCCAATTTTTCTTCAACTTGAACAGCTTTTTGAAGGTCGCTGTTGTAGGCTGCGATGATTTCAGCCTGCAAGTCAGCATCTACATGAAGCAATTCCACTTCTGCTTTTTCTTTACCGACTGCCGCAACGATTTCTTCTTGGAAGGCAATCAATTCTTTAACGGCTTCGTGCCCTTTAAGAAGAGCTTCCAACATGATTTCTTCTGACAATTCTTTGGCACCAGACTCTACCATGTTGATAGCGTGCTTGGTACCAGCTACTGTCAATTCAAGAAGCGATTGCTCTGCTTGTTCTTGAGTAGGGTTGATGACGATTTCTCCGTCCACATAGCCTACTTGTACCCCAGCGATTGGTCCGTCAAATGGAATATCTGAAATAGACAAGGCCAATGATGAACCGAACATAGCTGCCATTGGTGCTGATGCATTTTCATCGTAAGAAAGGACTGTGTTGATGACTTGCACTTCGTTACGGAAACCTTCCGCAAACATAGGACGAATTGGACGGTCAATCAAACGCGCTGTCAAGGTCGCATCAGTAGAAGGACGTCCTTCCCGTTTCATAAAGCCACCAGGAAACTTCCCAGCCGCATACATTTTTTCTTCGTAGTTGACTTGAAGTGGGAAGAAATCCCCAGTTGCCATTTTCTTAGACATGACAGCTGCCGTCAAGACAGTTGACTCACCATAACGCACGACAACAGAGCCATTTGCTTGCTTGGCAACCTGGCCAGTCTCTACGATCAACTCACGACCCGCAAAAGTCGTTTGAAACACTTGTTTTGTCATTGTAATCCCCTTTGGATTGATAAAATTATACGCCTTGCCTACAAAAGATCAAGATATTTTGGACGGTTCGGCTTGCCGAGCATTTCTGTAGAAAAAAATAGGAAGGTGACGTCGCACTCGATGAGTGCAGGAAAGCTTATCTTTTTCTGAAATGAGCCAAAAATTCAATACTCAAAGATACAAATCATTAGAAAGGTTTGATGCTAAAACATCTAAACCTTTCACTACTCTATTAGGCGATTAGCTAAATACTTTACTAACTCTCGTCAAATATCATCGATTTGATTCGCTCGTGTCGCTCTTTCCCAAAATTAGTAAAGTCATTTTAGGAAAAAAATTGCTATCAAAAATCGAAAATTAGAAGATCCTAAAAATTAAATACCCTCATCTTTGTATCAAGTACGTACAGAGTCTATTTTATCATATTTTTCTTAAAAAGTGCTGTCTTTTCTATTAAAAAGGAACCATTTCCTCCATGAAAAAGAAGAATGGTTTGCTTTTTATTATCCTAAGATTGGTGATTAAACAAGGCATGGGTTGCTTGGTGAATGTACTGAGCAGTATCTGCATTGTTCATGGTGTAGAGATGCACGCCTGCTACGTCTTGCGTTACCAAGTCCACGATTTGGTCCACTGCATAAAGCAGAGTCCTGCTGCTCTGAGTGACTCAGGGTCATTCTCATACTTGTCTAAGATAGCTTTAAACTTACGTGGAAGATGGATATTCTCACAAGTCTTCAAGAGACGAAAAAAGCTTGGTTACGATTCAGGATTGGCATGATACCCGCATGAATCGGTACATCAATACCAGCCAAGGTGCACTTATCCTGAAAATCGTAGAAACGCTCATTGTCAAAGAAAAGCTGAGTGACAAGAGCTGAACAGCCTGCATCTACTTTTTCTTGAGATTTTGAATATCTGAGATTTGGTTTTGGTGAATCAGGTGTGCCTTCTGGGTAACAAGCTCCAATAATTTCAAAAGTGTGGCGCCTGCTCCTTGATGAATTCAATCAGAGTCTGTCGCAGTAACGGAAAGTCCTTTTGTGGTTCCACATCAGGGATGAGATCTCCACGAAGAGCCAAGATTTTCTGAACTAACCTTATCCAAATCTGCAATGGTCTCAGCCACCTTATCCTTAGTCAGATAGATAGCTGGCAAGTGAGCAATGGTTGGGAATCTCAAGTCATTTTGGATATAGTCTGCCAAACAGAACCGTCGTCTCTTTGATATTAAATTTATTATTGCTGGCAGTCACACTGATAAAGTGTGGGGCCAAGTCTCTGCATATCTTTCAGGGCTGCAATAATTTTGTCATTGCCTACTGCTGGGTTTGGAGGAAAACTTCAAATGAGGAGGACGGTGTTTGACGTGACATGTTTATGAACCTTTTTCTAGTTGATTTCTTACTGATCAACCATGTGGAGAACTGTCTTTTCTTTCACAATTTCTCACGCGCAGCTTTCACAGCTTCTACAAGGCGGATCAGCTTTCTTTTCGTTTCTGGAATACCACGTGTTTTTCAAACCACAGTCAGGGTTGATCCAAACTTTTTCTGCTTGGTACTTTCAGCAAGGATTGCTTCGATTGTGTGGTCGATTTCGCCTTCGTTAGGCAGCACGAGGTGAGTGGATATCGTAAACCCCAGGTCCAACTTCTGTTTGAAGTTTTTCGCTTTGAGTTCGTCCAAGATTTCAAGGTTTGAACGAGCTAGCTTCAAATGAGATAACGTCTGCATCCAAGTTGTCGATAGCTGGGATGATATCTGTAAATTCTGAGTAACACATGTGAGTGTGGTTGTGTGTCTGGTGCTGCTGCTTTGAGTGTACCAAACGGAGGCTGGAATAGCCCAGTCAGGTAGTCTTCGTACCAGTCGCTACGACGAAGTGGCAATTTCTCACGAAGAGCAGCCTCGTCGATTTGGATGATTTTCACGCCTGCAGCTTCAAGGTCAAGAACTTCATCCTTGATATGCAAGAGCGATTTGAAGAGTAGAATCCTTGATAGAGATGTCTTCACGTGGGAATGACCAGTTAAGAATAGTAACAGGTCCAGTCAACATACCTTTAACAGGTTTGTCCGTACGAGCTTGTGCATAGCTTAGACCATTTGACAGTGATTGAGGTTGAGACGAGTAACATCTCCCCAGATGATTGGTGGTTTAACCCCACGCATACCATGTATGATTGTACCCAACCGTTTTTAGAGAGAGGTAGCTGACAAGTTTTGACCGAAGTACTCAACCATGTCATTACGCTCAGAATTCACCGTGTACAAGCACGTCAAATCCAACTTCTTCTTGCCATTTGATCCATTCGTCGATGGTTTCGCAAGGAAGGCATCGTATTCTTCTTGTGACAATTCACCCTTACGGAAGGCCAAACGTTTAGCACGAACTTCCTTAGTTTGAGGGAATGAACCGATGGTTGTTGTTGGAAGAGCTGGAAGTTTGAAATGCTTCTTCTTGGATTGCTTCACGTTCTGCAAAGGCTGGCAAACGAGTGTAGTCTGCGTCAGTCAATCAGCGATACGCGCATGAAGTTCAGCATTTTCACCAACACGTTCAGTCGCAAAAGAGTTCTTTTGTTGGCTGCAAATGCTTCTGCTCCTTGACCGTTGCGGATAGCATCCAAGTCACGGATTTCATCAATGTTTTTCAACTGCAAATGCGAAGTGGTTCAAGATAGCTGGTTCGAATTCTTCGTTAGCAGTTGTAAATGGCATCGAAGAAGTGAGCATGAGCTTGTCAAAACGATGTTTTCAGCTGGGATTTGCTCAAGAACAGCCAAGCTCTTTTTCGTAGTTGTTACGCCAGATGTTCTACCAGTGACAATACCTGCATAAAGAGTCTTGTCAGCTGGGAAGCCACCTTTAACGAGTTCAAGAGTTTTTCTTACCTTCAACGAAGTCAAGACCGATCGCATCTACTGGCAGTTCACAAGGTCAGCGTAAACGTCACGAACGTCACCGAAGTAAGTTTGAAGCAAGACTTCAGATCCTTTTTGTCAGCCAAAAAGTTTGTTGTAGAGGTTCAAGAAAAGAGCTTTTTCTTCATCTGTCAAGTCTTTTACAAGAGCAGCTTCGTCGAGTTGGATACGAGTTGCACCAAGTTCAGCCAATTTTGCAAAAACATCTTGGTAAGCAGCTACTAAGCTATCTACGAAGTCTTCTGCTTTCACACCTTCTTCAAAGTCTGACAATTGAAGGAAAGTGAATGGTCCTACAAGGACAGGACGAGTGTTGACATCAAGTTCTTTTAGCTTCTTGGAACTCATCGAAAATCTTGTGACCAGCCAATTTTACTTGAGTGTCTTTTTCAAATTTAGGAACGATGTAGTGGTAGTTGGTGTTGAACCATTTCTTCATTGGAAGGGCACGAACATCCCCTTTTTCTCCTTGGTAACCACGTCCCAAAGCAAAGTAGCGTTCAAGATCAGACAAGTCCAAGTTTTGAACAGATGCAGGAACTACGTTGAAAAGGAAAGCAGCATCAAGGAAGTTGTCATAGTGAGAAAAGTCATTTGATGGGATTTCAGTGATGCCTTTTTCTTTGACAATGTTCCAGTGTTTTGCACGCAATTCTTTAGCAGCAGCCAAAAGTTCTTCTTCTGAGATTTCTTTTCTAAAGTATTTTTCAGTTGTAAATTTTAATTCGCGGAATTCACCCAAACGAGGGAAACCGATAATTGTAGTTGACATGTTTTGTCCTCCAAAAATTGTTGTTGAAACTATCTTAACAGAAAAGAAATCATCTGTATAATTGTAAAAAATTAGGCTTTGATATAGTTTGAAACTATACTCATTTTTTAAAAACACAAAAAGATTTGGAGAAAGATTCCCCAAATCCTTTGAAGACAATGGTTTAACAGATTTTCAAGATAGTCATGTTCATAGTCAAACTTGAGTAAACTGAGAGTTGACTATGAGCATTATTAGAAAAGACTATAGGTCTGTCCCTTCTCTACGGAGATTAGCCAGAGCACTCCTCATAGTGAGGCAGCGTCATGCTCGCTATAGATAGGACTTTTCAGCTTTTCCTCTGCTAAGTCTTCATAGGAAGGACGGGTCTTGCACGGTAGTTCTTGTCAGCCACTCTGGACTGACATTGTATACGGTCAGCCATCTCCTCCATGATCAAACGATGATGAGCATAGAGACGATAGGGCGAGTGGGTAAAAGACATAGTCAGCCGTCGCATGCTTTCTGCCCTCAGCCATTGCCACGCAGGGCGCAGCACTCTCGATGTTGTCCCAAGAGCTGCGGACAGGGAGTTGTGAAATCAAAGTCCTCATGCCAGAAAGTCTCATGGGAGTCTCCTTTCAACAAGGTCAGAATGTTGCAGATAAGCATTTGGGTAACGTTCAAGCAAACTCTCGAGTCCTAGCAATCAAGTCTTCCTTGAAGCCTGACCAAAGCGATAGCGATCCAGCAAAAAGCATGTAGTCTTTACGCTACATCAAGACGGCTTGCTTTTTAAAATAGCCCCAAATATGCTGAAAGGCATTGCAACCTGACCCCTGTGTTCTGGAATCTGGCAGGCACGATCAATCATCTCTTGAACCTGACTCAGCTCCACCACTTTTGCTTGAGATACTGGCGAATATCCTTGTATATGGGAATGGCTCAAAACAAGTATTTATTTTTCGCCCAGAGTTGCTGGGAGCACGTTGGTTGTTATTATTCATAATTGACATTATACCATGTTTGAGTCAAAAGTACTTTTCTACTTCAGCACTTTTGACCTTCTTCTTGGTGAGGAGGCGGTCATT